>Ga0102589_1000387_pt1 | contig 95568 bp, 88 predicted proteins | sample AraplaMF_Col_mLB_FD_76858 | JGI IMG/M metagenome (GOLD analysis project Ga0102589, IMG submission 76858) | Arabidopsis root microbial communities from the University of North Carolina, USA - plate scrape MF_Col_mLB | ecosystem: Host-associated > Plants > Roots > Endosphere | place: USA...
CCGTCATCACGACCGACCTGCGCCTCAACGAGCCGCGCTACGTCACGCTGCCCAACATCATGAAGGCCAAGAAGAAGCAGCTCGACACCTTCAAGCCCGAGGACCTCGGCGTGGACGTCAAGCCGCGCCTGAAGACCCTGAAGGTCTCGGAACCGCCGAAGCGCGGCGCCGGCATCAAGGTGCCCGATGTTGCAACGCTGGTCGACAAACTGAAGAACGAAGCGAAGGTGATCTGAACATGAGCGCACTTGTCATTGCCGAACACGACCACGCCAGCATCAAGCCGGCGACCTTGAACACCGTCACCGCGGCTCTCGCCTGCGGTGGCCAAGTGCATGTGCTCGTGGCTGGCGCCAATGCGGCCGAAGCCGCCAAGGCCGCTGCCCAGATCGCCGGTGTCAGCAAGGTCATCGCGGCCGACAGCCCGAGCCTCGCCGAGAACCTGGCGGAGAACGTCGCGGCGCAAGTCCTCGCGATCGCTTCCAACTACAGCCACATCCTGTTCCCCTCGACCGCGAACGGCAAGAACGTCGCGCCGCGCGTGGCGGCCAAGCTCGATGTCGCGCAGATCAGCGACATCACCAAGGTCGACAGCCCCGACACCTTCGAGCGTCCGATCTACGCGGGCAACGCCATCGCCACCGTGCAGAGCAGCGATGCCACCAAGGTCATCACCGTTCGCACGACCGGCTTCGACGCCGCAGCCGACACCGGTGGCAGCGCAACGGTCGAAACCGCCGAAGGCGTGGCCGACAGCGGCAAGAGCAGCTTCGTGGGCCGCGAAGTCACGAAGAGCGAGCGCCCCGAACTCACGGCCGCCAAGATCATCGTCTCGGGTGGCCGCGCGCTGGGCAGCGCCGAGAAGTTCACCGAAGTGATGGCCCCGCTGGCCGACAAGCTCAACGCGGGCCTGGGTGCCAGCCGCGCCGCCGTCGACGCGGGCTACGCGCCCAACGACTGGCAAGTGGGCCAGACCGGCAAGATCGTGGCGCCGCAGCTGTACATCGCCGCGGGCATCTCGGGCGCGATCCAGCATCTGGCCGGCATGAAGGACTCCAAGGTCATCGTCGCGATCAACAAGGACGAGGAAGCGCCGATCTTCTCGGTGGCCGACTACGGCCTCGTGGCCGACCTGTTCACGGCCGTGCCCGAACTCGCGAACGGCATCTAGGCGTCCAATGCGCGCCTGGCCGACAGCGCGTCGGCCTTCAGCAGCTCGACCAGGTCGCGCGCGAAGCCCGGCAAGGCTTCGAGGCTGCGAAAGCAGATCTGCAGGTTGCGCAGCGCCCAGTCGTCCTCGAGCTGCACGACCTGGACCGCCATGTACTGCCGGTAACGCTCGGCCGAGGTGCCCGGCATGATGCTGATGCCGACGTTCGATTCGGTCATCTTGCAGCAGGCCTCGAAGTTGCCGACCTGGATGCGCGGCTTGAGCACGCGGTTCATGTCGCGGGCGATCTGGTTCAGGAACGAATGGATCGCCGTGCCCTCGTTGAGCACCACGTGCTCGTACTCGAGGGTCTCGGCGAAGGGCACCGGCGAGCGGGCCGCGAGCGCATGGCCGTCGGGCACCACCAGCACCAGCCGGTCCTCGCGATAGGGCACGACCTCGAGCCCCTCGGTGCGCACGCGCCCCGAGACGATGCCGATGTCGGTGTGGCCGTCGGACACCGCGCGCACGATGTCGCCGCTGCCGCGCTCGCGCAGGTCGACGTTCACGTCGGGATGGGTGATGAGGTAGCGGCTCATCACGGCCGGCAGGAAGTCGGTGATGGCCGTCGTGCTCGCGAACACGCGCAGATGGCCCTTGATGCCGCTCGCGTACTCCTGCAGATCGTTGCGCAGGTGCTCGAGCTGGCCGACCACCAGGCGCGCGTGATAGGCCAGCGCCTGGCCCGGCGGCGAGAGGGTCACGCCCTGGCTGCTGCGGTACAGCAGCTTGGTGCCCACGCTCTCCTCGAGGTTCTTGACGCGGATGCTCGCCGCCGAGACCGACATGAACGTGGCCTCGGCGCCGCGCGTGAGGCTGTTGGCCTCGGCGATGGCCAGGAACAGCCGCAGGTCTACCAAATCGAAATGGATCATCTTGCTTTCCGACGTTGCCCCCCGCCCGCCGCCCCGGCCCGCGAGCTCATCGGGAAGCGACCGGCTCCAGCAGGATGCCGACGCGCGCCACCGACATCAACGACCAGGCCCAGCCGATGACGCTCTGCATCTCGGCGGCCGTGGCGCCGTCGCGGTAGAGGGCCAGGCGCGTCGCCTTCTCTTCCAGTTCATGGCGCTCGAGGGTGTTGCCGGGATCGCCCTTGGGCTCGTCGACACGGCCCTCGAGGCGGCGTCCGTCGATGGTATCAACATGCACCTTGCCGATCCATCGCGCCGGATAGGCCCGGTCCACCTCGGGATCGAGGACCATGCTGACCTTGTCGTGGAAGTCCGAGACCGCGGCGTCCTTGAAGTGCCCGTCGAATTCCGCCAGGCCCGCGCGGCCATGCACGGCCACCAGGCCGAGCACGGTGCCCATCGAGAACTTCGACTGGTGCACGGTCTGCGGATCGGTGACCGGGCCGAGGACGTCGATGGCCGCCTGGTGCACCTGCGCCGTCACCGCCTTCACGTCGCCGGCCGCGAGCTGGTGGCGCTGCAGGATCTGCTGCAGTGCGTCGGCCGCGGGATGCGTGTGGCGACACGAGGCGTGGAACTTGAACGAGGTCTCGGCCAGCGCCCAGCGCGTGCCTAGGCCGTCCGTGAGCCGGGCCGCGTCGGCATCGCTCGACATGCCCGCGGCCATGCCCTGCGCGCCGGTCAGGATGCGCCGCGCGCCGGTGAAGTCGTCCTTGGCCAGGTAGGCGGCCGTGAGGCCGGCGCCGGCCGCGTGCGCCGTGTGCAGCTGCTTCGAATCGGCGGCGTCGCGCAGGAACTCCCACAGGCCCGATGCCTGGGTGCCCGCGGAACCGATCGCATGCGACATCTGGTCGGGCGTGAGCGCCAGCAGGTGGCCGGCCGTCACCGCGGCGGCCACGGCACCCGCGGTGCCGGTGGTGTGGAAGATCTTGTAGTGCGAGCGGCCCAGGAACTCGCCGACGCGGATGCCGACCTCGTAGCCGGCGACCGCCGCGGTCAGCAGCTGCGCGCCGCTGAGGCCATGCGCCTGGGCGATCGCGAGCGCCACCGGGAACACCACGGCGGCCGGGTGGAACACGGAGCCGTTGTGCACGTCGTCCTGCTCGGCGAAGTGCGAGGCCGCGGCATTCGCCATCGCGGCCATCAGGGGGCTGGAGCGCGTGCGGTGGATCAGGATCTCGCTGCGGCCGTCGCCCGCGCCCATGGCGGACGCGAAGCGGGTGATGGTCTCGACCGGGCGCGCGCCCTTGCCGGCCAGTGCCGAGCCGATCCAGTCGAGGAGCAGGTCCTCGGCGCGGCGCAGCACCGCGGGCGGAATGTCTTCGGCCTTCAGGTCGGCGGCAAAGCGCGCCAGGATGGACTCGGGGGTGCTCGAGGTGGTCATGTCGAATGGTCTTTCAGAGGATCTGGCTGTCGCGCAGGCGCGCGATGTCTTCGCGGCCGTAGCCCAGCTCTCGCAGGATGGCGTCGGTGTGCTCGCCCAGCGCGGGAACCGGGTCCATGCGCGGCTCGAAGCGGTCGTTGTCGGCCGGCGGCTTCAGCGCCGGGATCGGCCCGACCGGCGACCCCACCTCGCGCCAGCGCTCGCGGGCGCGCAGTTGGGGATGGGCCCAGACGTCGGCGATGCCGTTGACGCTGGCGTTGCCGATGTGGGCGGCGTCGAGGCGCTCGATGCACTGGGCCGCCGTGAGCGGCTGCAGCAGCGACTCGATGCGCTGCTTGAGTTCCACCCGGTGGGCGCTGCGCTTGGCGTTGGCGTCGAAGCGCTCGTCGGTGGCCAGCTCCGGGTGCGCGAGCACCTGTTCGCAGAAGGCCTTCCACTCGCGCTCGTTCTGCAGGCCGAACAGCACGGTCTTGCCGTCGCCCGCGGTGAAGGGACCGTAGGGATAGATGCTCGGATGGCTGGCGCCCGCGCGCGCGGCCTGCGCCTGGCCCTCGAAGCCGTAGTAGAGCGGGTTGCCCATCCATTCGGCGAGGCACTCGAGCATCGACACGTCGATGTGGCTGCCCTCGCCGGTGATGCCGCGCTGGATCAGCGCGGCCAGCACCGCGCTGTAGGCATACATGCCGGCGGCGATGTCGGCCACCGAGATGCCGGCGCGCGCCATCTCCTCGGGCGAACCTGTCACCGACAGCAGGCCCGCCTCGGCCTGGATCAGCAGGTCGTAGGCCTTCTTGTTGCGGAACGGTCCCGCGCTGCCGTAGCCCGAGATGTCGCAGACGATCAGGCGCTGGTGCGTGGGGCGCAGCGCTTCCTCGGACAGGCCGAGCCGCGCCGCGGCGCCGGGCGCCAGGTTCTGCACCAGCACGTCGGCCTGGCCCAGCAGTTTGGCCAGCACCTGCCGCGCCTCGGGATGCTTGACGTCGAGGGTGATGCTTTCCTTGGACCGGTTGATCCAGACGAAATAGGAGGCCTCGCCCCGCACCCGCCGGTCGTAGGCGCGCGCGAAGTCGCCGGCGCCCGGGCGCTCGATCTTGATGACCCGCGCGCCCATGTCCGCGAGCTGGCGCGTGGCGAAGGGCGCCGCGACCGCGTGCTCGAGCGTGACGACGGTGATGCCTTCGAGCGGGCGCCTGCCTTGGGTTCGCGTCATGGCGCTCAGAAGGAACGCGGCAGGCCGAGCAGATGCTCCGCCACGTACGCGTAGATCAGGTTGGTGGAGATCGGCGCGACCTGGTAGAGGCGCGTCTCGCGGAACTTGCGCTCGATGTCGTATTCGTTCGCGAAGCCGAAGCCGCCATGGAACTGCAGGCAGGTGTTGGCCGCTTCCCAGCTCGCCTTGGCCGCCAGGTACTTCGCCATGTTGGCCTGCGCGCCGCAGGGCTGGTGCGCGTCGAACAGCTCGCAGGCCTTGAAGCGCATGAGGTTGGCGGCCTCCACCTCGATGTAGGCGTCGGCGATCGGGAACTGCACGCCCTGGTTCTGGCCGATCGGGCGGCCGAACACCACGCGCTCGTTGACGTACTTGGTCACGCGGTCGATGAACCAGTAGCCGTCGCCGATGCACTCGGCCGCGATCAGCGTCCGCTCGGCGTTCAGGCCGTCGAGGATGTACTTGAAGCCCTGGCCTTCCTCGCCGATCAGGTTCTCGGCCGGGATCTCGAGGTTCTCGAAGAACAGCTCGTTGGTCTCGTGGTTCACCATGTTCGGGATCGGCCGCACCGTCATCCCGCTCTTCTCGGCCGCGCGCAGGTCGACCAGGAAGATCGACATGCCCTCGGACTTCTTCTTGACCTCGGCCAGCGGCGTGGTGCGCGCCAGCAGGATCATCCAGTCGGAGTGCTGCACGCGCGAAATCCAGACCTTCTGGCCGTTGATGACGTAGCGGTCGCCCTTCTTCACGGCCGTGGTCTTGATCTTGGTGGTGTCGGTGCCGGTCGTGGGCTCGGTCACGCCCATGGACTGCAGGCGCCATTCGCCCGAGGCGATCTTGGGCAGGTAGAGCTGCTTCTGCTGCTCGGAGCCGTGGCGCAGCAGCGTGCCCATGTTGTACATCTGGCCGTGGCAGGCGCCGGAGTTGCCGCCCGAGCGGTTGATCTCCTCCATGATCACCGAGGCCTCGGTCAGGCCCAGGCCCGAACCGCCGTACTCGGCGGGGATCAGCGCCGCGAGCCAGCCGGCCTTGGTCAGCGCATCGACGAAGGCCTCGGGATAGGCGCGCTGCTCGTCGATCTTGCGGTGGTATTCGTCGGGAAACTCGGCGCAGAGGGCGCGCACGGCATCGCGGATGTCTTGGTACTTGTCGACGGCGTTCTTCGTCATAGGATCGCTGCTTGCTTGCTGGTTAGAAAAAACTGGCGCGGGCTTCCATCGCCAGCGCGCCGTCATGGTTGCGTGCCCACAGTTTCTGCGAACCGTCGGCCTCGGCCTTGCCGCACAGCTCGAAGGCCGCGGTGTCGAACAGGGGATGCACGGCGCGGAAGGCGAAGCCGCGCACGCGGCGCTGCGGCTGCTGGCGGCTCGCGAGCCCCAGCAGCAGCGTGGCCACCATCGGGCCATGGACCACCAGGCCCGGATAGCCCTCGACTTCGGTGGCATAGGGCCGGTCGTAGTGGATGCGGTGGCCGTTGAAGGTCAGCGCGGAATAGCGGAACAGCAGCACCGGGTCGGGCACGACGGTCTCGCGGTAGTCCTCGTCCGTGGCCGCCTGCTTTCCCGCCGGGGCGGGCGCGCCCGCGGCCGGCATGCCGCGGTAGACGATGTCCTGCTGCTCGGTGATGGCGATGCCCCGGGCATTCGAGATCTCGTGGCGGACCTTGACGAAGACCAGCGGCCCGCTCTTGCCGTCCTTGGCATCCACATCGAGGATGCGCGACTGGCGCGTGATCTCGTCGCCCACCTGCAGCGGATGGTGGAACTGCAGCTCGCCGCCGGCCCACATGCGGCGCGGCAGCGCGATCGGCGGCAGGAAGCCGCCGCGCAGCGGGTGGCCGTCGGCACCGATCCGGTCCTGGCGCGCCAGCGGGATGAAGTGCAGCCAGTGCCACAGCGGGGGCACGTCGCTGCCCAGGTTGAAGGCGAGGTCGTCCCGGTTGAACGTGGCGGCCAGCGCCGACAGGGGCGCGGCGCCCACGTCGTCGCCCCCGCGCTCGGTACGGCCGATCCAGGCCCGGAGGTCGACGGAGGTCTCGGTAGTCATGACCGCAGCATGCCGGATCCCCGAAAACACGCAATTTGGGATTCGCAAAGAGCGCCTTGTTGAGCATTCAACGCGCCGGCCGCCGCTCGCTGCCGGGCGTCTTCGCGCCCATCCGTCGGGGTCAGGGCGCGGCCGGTCCCGCCTCCTCGGCATCGAAGGCGCCACGCCCGCCGCGCTGCAGCCGCAGCCCATAGCCACGGATCTTGGCGTAGAGCGTGGGTTTCGCGATGCCGAGCCGGCGCGCGGTCTCGGTCACGTTGAAGCCGCAGGCACGCAGCGCATTCGCGATCGCCTCCTTCTCGACCTCCTCGAGCGTGCGCACCTCGGAGGCCGGGCGCACCGGCGGCGGCGGCACGGCGTCGGGTTTCTGGCCGCCGGAGAACCACGCGGGCAGGTCCTCGACGCAGGCGGTCTCGGCATCGGTCATGTTCACCAGCCGCTCGACGGTGTTCTCGAGCTCGCGCACGTTGCCGGGCCACGGATGCGCGACCAGCCGCTGCATCAGGGCCGGAGAAACACGGAACACGTTCTTGCGCAGCAGCTGCGCGTACTTGCGCAGGAAGTGGTGCACCAGCACGGGCACGTCCTCGGGCCGCTCGCGCAGCGAGGGCAGCTCGATGCCGATCACGTGGCAGCGGTAGTAGAGGTCCTCGCGGAACTCGCGCCGCTCGATCATGGCCTGCAGGTCGCGGTTGCTGGCCGAGATCACGCGCACGTCGATCGGGATGCTGCGCGTGTCGCCCACGCGCACCACCTCGCGCTCCTGCAGCACGCGCAGCAGCTTGGCCTGCACGTCGATCGGCAGCTCGGAGATCTCGTCGAGGAAGATGGTGCCGCTGCTGGCCGCCTCGAACTTGCCGGGCCGGCCCTCGCGCGTGGCGCCGGTGAAGCTGCCGGGCGCATAGCCGAACAGTTCGCTCTCGATCAGGTCGCGCGGCAGCGCGGCGCAGTTGATCGCGATGAAGGGCCCCGCGGCGCGCGCGCTGGCGTTGTGGATGGCCTGGGCGAAGACCTCCTTGCCGACGCCGCTCTGGCCGATCAGCAGCACGTTGGCGAAACCGCGCGCGGCCTTGCGCGCGGCCTCGACGGCCGCCACCAGCGGCGGCGCCGTGCCCACCACGTCGTCGAAGCTGTAGCGCGCATGGTTGCCCGCGATGCGGTCGGCCATGCGGCGCGCGCGCTGGATCTCGCGAAAGGAATTCACGATCGACACCACCTGGCCCGCCGCGTTCTTGATCGGCACCGCGGTATCGACCAGGTGCAGGTGCCGCTGCGGCGAGTCGATGATCAGCTCGCGGTCGATGTAGCCCTCGCCGGTTTCCAGCAGCGGCTGGATGATCGGCGCGAAATCGAGCAGCGAGCCGAAGGGCTTGCCGATGCTCTCGCGCGGATGCAGGCTCAGGATGCGGCCGGCCGCGGCATTCATGTGCTTGACCATCAGGTCGCGGTCGACCACCAGCAGGCCGTCGGTGATGTGCTCGACGATCGCGGACTGCTCCTGCAGCAGCGCGCCCTGCTGCTCGGCCACCAGCTCGGCCGAATGCGCCGCGGCCCACAGGTGGGCCAGCAGGCGCAGTTCGTCGCCGAGGTCCGCGCTGTCAGGGCGCGCGAGCAGCGCCACGAACAGCGCCTCGCCGGTCTTCGAGTCGGCGGCGCGCAGGTGCAGGCGATCAAAGCCCTGGGGCTGCACCACCGGCAGTTGCGGCGCCAGCGCCGCGCCCTCGGCCGGCAGCGCGGCCATCAGGCCCGCGGCCTCGATGCCGGGCGCGGTCCAGGCGCGCCGCAGCATGCGCCCCGCGCCGAACAGCAGCGCGCCGTGGCCCTGGGCAACCGCCCGCTCGACCAGCACGTCCCAGACCTCGTCGAGCATCGGCGTCATCGCGTTCCTTGTCCTCGTCAGCCCGGCGCGCGCGGCGAGGACGCCGCGGCCGACCGGTCGCGCCGATTCTGCCAAGGAAGCGCGGGCGGCGGAACGCTGGTGCCATCCCTCGGCACACGCGCGCTCACGGCTTGCGCTCGACCGGCACCAGCTTGCCGCCGGCGATCTGGTAGGCCGTGACCGGCGCCTTGAGCCACTCGCCGGTGGCATCGAACTGCACCGGGCCGAGCATCGACTCCATCTTCAGCGTCTTCAGCGCGGCCGTGACCTTCTTCGGCTCGTCGCTGCCGGCCTGCTGCATCGCGCGCGCGACCACCAGCGTCGCCACGTAGAAGGCCGGCGCATAGGCGTCGATCGGCGCGTCGAAGGTCTTGGTGAAGCGCTCGCGGAAGGCCGGGCCGCCCGGCAGGCTGTCGAGCGGGCGCCCGCTCTGCGCGCAGAAGTAGCGGCCTTCGAGCAGCTTGCCGCCCAGCGGCACCACCTCGGCCGTGCAGATGCCGTCGCCGCCGAGCAGCAGCGCGTTGATGTCGAGCTGGCGCATCTGGCGCGCGACGCCCGCGCCCTGCGCGTAGTAGCCGCCGAGGAACACCGCCTCGGGCGCGAGCCCCTTGAACTTGGTCAGGATGGCGGTGAAGTCGGTGGCCTTGTCGTTGGTGAACTCGCGCCCCACCACCTCGAGGCCCAGGCCCTTGGCGGTCTGCACGAAGATGTCGGCCACGCCGGTGCCGTAGGCGGTGCGGTCGTCGATCACCGCCACCTTGCGCAGGCCGCGCGCGGCGGCGAACTCGGCCATGGCCGCGCCCATCACGTTGTCGTTGGCCGCGAGCCGGAAGATGCTCGCGAAGCCCTGGCGCGTGAGCTGCGGGTTCGAGGACGCGCCGGTGATCATCGGGATGTCCTCCTGGCTGTAGATGCGCGAGGCGGGAATCGAGACGCCCGAGTTGTAGTGCCCGATGACCGCGCGCACGCCGCTGTCGACCATCTTCTGCGCCACCTGGGTGCCGGTGCGCGGGTCGCCCTGGTCGTCCTCCGAGACCAGCTCGAAGCGCGCGCGCTTGCCGCCGATACGGAAGTCCTGCGCGTTGAGATCGGCGATGGCGAGCTTCACGCCGCGTTCGTTGTCGCGGCCCGCGTTGGCCTGCGGACCGCTGAGCGGGCCGGCATGGCCGATCTTGACGACCAGCTCCTGCGCGCTGGCGGGCAGGAGTGAGGCCCACAGGCCCAGGGAAGCAGCAACAAGCAGAAGACGGCGCATGGTTCTGTACCTCGAAGTGGATGAAGGAAACCGGACTAGTCCAGGAGGGCGAGCACGCCCTCGAGGGTGGGGAACTCGTGGTCGGGCCGTGGCTGCCATACGCTCAGCCGCTCGGCGCCGCGGTTGATCCAGGCCACCTGCATGCCCAGCGGCTTGGCGCCGTCGATGTCGGCCCAGCTCGCGAGCGAGCAATGCAGCACCGACTCCGCCGGCACCGCCAGGCGGTCGAGCGCGAACCGGAAGATCGATTCCGAGGGCTTGTAGGCCCGCGCCATCTCGGCCGTGGTGACCTGGTCGAAGAAGCGCACGAGCTGGCTGCGCTGCCACAGGTCGCTGTCCATGTTGGTGATGGGCATCAGCGGAAAGCGCTCGGCCAGCCGTTGCAGGATGGCCTCGACTTCGGGATGCGGCGGTGCCGACTCGACCAGGTGACCGAGGTACAGCTCGTTGAGCAGGTCGATGTCGAGCCGCGCCGTGACGCCGGGCTCGATGGCCTCGAGCGTCTCGCGCAGCGCCTCGCGCGCCACCTGGCGGTAGGGGCGCCAGCGCCCGCCGCGGTAGCGCTGCACGTTGCGGATGTCCCAGTCGAGGTAGAGCTCGAACAGCGGCCGCTCGGTGCGCAGGCCGGCTTCGGCCAGCACGGCCTCGATGCCGGCCATGCCGCCGCGGTCGACGTCGACCAGGGTTCCGAAGTAGTCGAAGGTGATGGCCCGGACGTTCATCGCGGTCTCCCCGTTCAGGCGCGACGCCCGAACTTCAGCACGCGCTCGGCGGCGTCGGGCGTGGCGAAGGCGGCCACGGTGGCCTCCTGCTCGAGCTCGAGCGCCACTGCGAGGTTCGACTGCGCCTGCATCGTCACCACGCGCTTGAGCCGCGACACCGAGCCCTGCGACTTCGAAGCCACCACCGCCGCCACCTCGAAGGCGCGCGCCAGCACCCGCTCCGGCGGCACCACCCAGTTCGCGAGCCCGAGGCGCAGCAGGTCGGCGGCCGACTGGCGCTCGCCCAGCAGCCAGAGCTCCATCGCGCGCTGGTGGCCCACGGCCTGCGGCAGCAGCCAGGTCACGCCGCCGGTCACGAACTGGCCCCAGTCCATCTCGGGGAAGAAGCACACCAGGTCCTCGGAAGCCACCACCAGGTCGCAGTTCAGCAGCCATTCGAAGCCGCCGCCGACCGCGAAGCCATGGATTGCGCCGATCACCGGCTTGCCGCCGAACATCAGGTCGCGCGTGATGGTCTGGATGCGCTCGATGTGATGGCGGATCGACGCCGGCGTGCGCGTCTGCTCGCCGAACTCCTTGAGGTCGTCGCCGGCGCAGAAGGCCCGGCCCGCGCCCGAGAACACGATCGCGCGCACCTCGGCCGAGGACTGCGCCTCGCGCAGCGCCTCGTGCAGGTCGTCGAGCACCACGGCGCTGATGGCGTTGAGGCGCTCGGGCCGTTGCAGCCGCACGTGCGCGATGCCGTCGCTGGTTTCGAGGGTGACGTAGTCCATGGCGAAAAATCCTTTGCTCGTTCGTTCGTTGATCTCGGGCCGGTCTTCAGTGCTTCTCGACCCACTGGGTCTTGCCGTCGGTGCGTTCGTAGAACTCGAACGGCACCATCTCCACCAGCGCAGTGGCGCCCGCGCGCTCGCGCACCGCGATCTCCAGGCGGCGCGCGGCCGCGTCCCAGTCGGCCGCCGCGAGCCCCGCGGCCGCTTCGGCCCGCAGCTCGACGCGGTCGTAGGGGCCGGGCCCGCGCAGCACGATGCGGAAGTGCCCCGAGCTCAACGCGGGCAGCGACTCGATCGCCGCGCGCACCGCGCTCGGGAACACGTTGATGCCGCGCACGTTGAACATGTCGTCGGTGCGCCCGCTGACGCGGAAGCGCCAGGCGGTGCGGCCGTCGGGGCCGGGCTCGGTGCCGGTGACCGTCACCACGTCGCGCGTGCGGTAGCGCACCAGCGGCTGGCACTCCTTGCGCAGGTGGGTGCAGACCAGTTCGCCGACCGTGCCCTCGCGGATCGGCAGCCGCTGCAGGGTGGCGGGGTCGAGGATCTCGGCGAACACCACGTCGCCGGCGTGGAACAGCAGGTCGGTGGTCCAGTCCGTCTGGCCGCCGAGGATGCTCATCACCTCCGACAGGCCGAAGTTCGCGTTGCGCACCTTGAAGCCCCAGCGCGCCTCCATCTGCGCGCGGAACTCGGCGTTGTCGAGCCCCGCTTCGCCGCCGAACAGGCCCAGCTTCAACCCCAGGTCGGCCGGCTGCAGCCCTGGATAGTGCTGGCGCAGCACGCTCTCGAGCAGCGCCGGGTAGGACGGCGTGCACGAGATCGCCGTGATCTTCAGGTCGAGGATGGCATCGATCAGCTGCCGCGTGTTGCCCACGCCGAAGGGCAGCACGGTGGCGCCGGCCGCCTCGAGCGTCGTGTGGTCGGTGAAGCCGCCGGTCCACATGCAGTAGTTGAGGCAATGCACCACGCGGTCGCTGGGCCGCAGGCCCGAGGCCCACATCGAGCGGCCGCCGACCTCGGCCACGATCTCGGCGTCGCGGCGCGAATTGGCGAGGATCAGCGGCCGGCCCGTGGTGCCCGAGGTGCGGTGCAGCCGCACCACGCGCCCCTCGGCGCAGGCCACGTAGTCGCCGAACGGATAGTCGGCCTCCTGGCTCAGGCGCAGCTCGTCCTTCTCGGTCAGCGGCAGTTCCTGCAGCTCGTCGAGGGTGAGCGCGCGGTCGAGCCAGCCCGACAGCTTGCGCCGGTAGAACACCGAGCGGGTGCGCACGTAGCGCCACTGCTCGGTCCAGCGTGCTTCCTGCAGCGAGCGCAGGGTGGCGGGCGAGAGCGTCTCGACCTCGGGATGCAGCATCGCGGCGGTGCTCATCGCGCGGCCTCCTCGGCGCCGTTCGCGCGGCGCAGCGCCGTGGCCTCGACCGCGGCGGCCGGCACGATCGCGCGCGAATGCTCGCCCGTGGCCACGACGCCCGCGTCGTCGCGCGCCTCGACCTCGAACACGTAGAGGCGTTTCTCGCGGCGCAGCAGGGTCGCCGTCGCGCGGACCACCTGGCCGGGCGCCGTGGGCGCGCCATGCACGAGCTGGACCCGGTGGCCGACCGACATCTCGCCCGCGCGCAGGGCGGGCACGAGGATCGCCGCGCAGGCGCGCTCGAGCAGGCCGACCAGGGCCGGCGTGGCGAGCACCCGCGGATAGGCTTCGCCGCTTTCTTCGGCGAAGGCGCTGGCCAGGTGCTTCGGTGCGACGACGAGCGTGGCGCTGCCGGTCGCGCCCTCGCGAAGCGCGGGCCGGCCGTCGGGATCGGCGCCATGCGCGCCGGGTGTTTCGGGGGTGGCTGTGGTGGAGGTCATGCACACGACATGGCAAGCGCCGTGCCAACGCAATACCTCGTGCTTTGCGCGCCGAAAGCGGTGGTTTCAGGGCTTTTCAGGGCCTTTTGGCGCCTCTCGGGCCGTATGCGCGCGGCCACCGAACAACTCCTGAACGTTCAGCTTCTGAACGGGCGGCAGCATTCGACCCACCCGCCGCGCCGGCGGCCGCGGCGACCCGCTCAGTGCCGGATGTCCTCGCGTCCCACCACCGCCATCAGCGTGGCCGTCATGGTCGCGATCAACGACTCCTTCCCCTCGCGCAGCGCATAGGCACGGCCGTCGCTCACGCTGATCGTGCGGCCCGCCTTGGTCACGCCGGCACGGAACACGAAGCGTTCGCCGGCGGCCGGGGCCAGCAGGTTGATCTTGAACTCGACCGTGAGCACGGCCGCCTCGGGCGGCATCAGCGAGAAGGCCGCATAGCCGCAGGCGCTGTCGAGCCCGGTGGCGACGATGCCCGCATGCAGGAAGCCGTGCTGCTGGGTCAGTCGCTCGGAGGCCGGCATCGCGAGTTCGACCTCGCCGGGCCGCACCTCGACCAGTTCGATGCCGAGCGCGCGCATCGCGTTCTGCCGCTCGAAGCTGGCCCTCACCCGTTGCGCATCGGCGGGGTCGATCGTCTCTCGCACCATGGAATCGCTCCGTTCATCACGTGGAAACCAGGGTGTGTACCCGCTGCCGCAGCGCCGGGTCTTGGAAGAATCGGCCAACATCGCCGCCGGCCTCGGCGCGCGAGCGCGCGGCGAAGCGACCGGGCGAGGTGCCGGCGCGGCGCTGGAAGTCGGCCGACATGTGCGACTGGTCGGCATAGCCGCGCGCCTGCGCCGTGTCGGCGAGGCTGGCCGGCGAGCGCGCGAGATCGAGCAGCGCGCCGCGAAAGCGGTGCAGCGCCTGCCAGGCCTTCGGGCCCAGGCCGACACTGGCGTCGAAGCGGCGCCGCAGCGTGCGTTGCGACACCGCGGCCGCGGGCGGCGCCCCGCCGAGGCGCGGGCACAGGTCGGCTGCGAGGGCATCGAGCGCATGGACCACCGCGTCGAGCGGTCCTTCGATGTCGATCGGCCCGAGCTCCGGCAGCGCGCCGGGCGACGGCTGCGCATGCGCGCGAAAGCCGACCACCATGCCCGCGAGCGCGCGTTGCCGCGGTCGCGCGTCGGCCACGGGCCGCGACCACGAGGCCTGCCACGGCGGATCGTCGTCCGGCCGCCGCAGGTAGCGGATCTCGGAGAACGGCGTCGCGAAGCGGTGCCGGCCCGGCGCGGTCAGGGTGCCGTCGTCGACCAGGATGAACAGGTGGTCGAGCAGCGCGCGGTGCGCCGCGAGCGGAGACAGCTCGACGTAGACGCTCACGCGCCCACTCGCGCGTCGCTCACGCAGCGCTCTGGCGCCGTGCCACCGGCGCCTCGTCGTCGACCGCATCGCCGATCGCCGCGCGCGTGAGCACCGCCTGCTGCTGCAGCCAGGTGCCGAAGGCCTCGAGCTCGGGTCGGCCTTCGTTGCGCGGGCCGCTCACAAGCCAGTAGGCCATCGGCGAATCCATGCGCTGGCGCGGCAGCACCTCGACCAGGTCGCCGTTGGCCAGGCTCTCGGCGATCAACGGGCTGCGCGCGAGCACCACGCCCTGGCCGGTCAGCGCGGCCTGCGCCATCTGGTAGTCGTAGTTGAAGTAGAGCCAGCGGCGCGGCTGGATGCGGGCCAGGCCGTTCGATTCGAACCAGCGGCGCCAGACCAGCCACTCGACATAGCTCGGGTGCGCGTCGCCGACCTCGATCAGCGTGAAGCGCGCGAGGTCCTCGGGCTTCTCGATCGGCGGGCTGCTCTTGATGAGCCAGGGGCTGGCCACCGGCGTGAGGTGCTCGCCGAACAGCCGCACCGCGCCCTCGGGCATGTGCTCGGCGCGGCCGTAGCGCAGCGCGAGGTCGATGTCGCTGACCTCGAGGTCGATCACCGCGTCGGAGGCATCGATGCGGATGTCGATGTCGGGATGGTCGCGCTGAAAGGCCTCGAGGCGCGGGATCAGCCACATCGAGGCGAACGACGCGAAGGTGGTCAGCGCCACGCTCTTGCGCGATGCGCTCTGGCGGATCTGCCGGATGGTGGCGTCGATGCGCGGCAGCGCCTGCTGCACCGCGAGCAGCAGTTGGGCGCCGGCACTCGTGAGCTCGACCGCGCGCGTGTGGCGCAGGAAGAGGCGCACGCCCACCTCCTCCTCGAGCGCCTGGATCTGGCGGCTCACGGCCGGCTGCGTGAGCGACATCTCCTCGGCCGCGGCGCGGAAGTTCAGGTGCCGCGCCACGACCTCGAAGGCACGCAGCTGGCCGGCGCCGATGGGGCGCGTTCGCAAGGGGGATGGGGAATGCTGCATGAAGGAGTCGACCGGTGATGCGACATCGCGGCCGGGGGGCCGGCGGGTGCAGCCGAGATTGTGGCGCCGCCGCGCGGGAGCGGCAAACCGCGGCTCAGACGATGCGCCCGAACCACAGCACCGACAGCCCCGCGCCCGCGATCGCGAGCAGCGCCGACAGCAGCGCCAGCAGGCCCGAGAGCTCGTTCTCGCGCGGCTGCACCTGCACGCGCGAGCCGAGCTTCTCGTAGACGCCGTGCAGCGCCTCGGCGGTGCCGGCATGGTGGTACTCGCCGCCGGTCATGCGCGCCACCTCGCGCAAGGTGGGCTCGTCGAGCTTCATGTAGATCGCCATGCCGTCGGGCGCGGCGATGTCGCCGTCGAGGGTGCCCATGCCGATCACGTAGACGCGCACGCCGCGGTCGGCCGCCATCTTCGCGGCCTCGAGCGTGTCGATGCCGGTGGTGCGGCGGCCGTCGCTCAGCAGGATGATCGCGGCGGCGTCGTAGGAGCCGGGCGCCACCGGCGTGATCTGGCGCGGCGGCGGCTTCGCCTTGTCGTCCAGGCTGCGCCCGCGCGGCGCGCTGCCGCCGAAGGTCATCTCGCCGAGGCTGATGTTGTCCTGCGGGAACAGCTCGGCCAGGCACAGCACGATCGCGTCGCCGACCGCGGTGCCCATCTGCATCTGGAAGGCGTCGATGCTGGCCGCGAGCGCGTCGCGGTCGAGCGTGGCGCGCTGCGCGACCTGGCTGCTGCCGGCGAAGGTGACGAGGCCGACCTCGATGCGCCGCGGCAGCTCGCGCAGGAAGGACTTGGCCGCCGCCTGCGCGGCCTCGAGCCGGGTCGGCTTGACGTCGCTCACGCGCATGCTCAGCGAGACGTCCATCGCCAGCATGATCGAGGTGCGCGCCCACGGCAGCGGCACGCGCGCCACCGGCCGCGCGGCGGCGAACAGCAGGCCGGCGCAGGCCAGCAGGAACAGCGCGGGCGGCAGGTGTCGGCGCCAGCCGCGCCGCAGCGTCGCGGCGCCATCGGTCTGCAGCCGGCCGTAGCGCAGGGCCAGCCGGCCGCGACGCCGCAGCAGCCAGGCATAGGCCAGCGGCAGCGGCGCGAGCGCCAGCAGGAACCAGAGGTAACCGGGCCACAGGAAGGACATCGGCGCTGCCTTGGAGGTGGAGGATGCGGATCGGCCGTACGCCGGTGCATCCGCAAGCATCGTGCCCATGAAGCCGCGCCCGCGCAATCGGCCGCCCGGCCAGTCCCTGCATTGATGCGGGGCTCTTATCAGTGGGGCGGCTGCATTTCATTGGACCGCGCCAGGGGCGCCGGGGATCATCCTGCTCCGAAGCGCGCCGCGCCGCGGCGCCTCGCCAGGAGACCCCCGATGAGCGCACGCACGCTGCTGACCTCGATGTTCCGCTACAAGGCCTGGGCCGACGAGGGCCTGTTCGCCGGCCTGCTGGCCGCGCGGGGCCGGCTGCCCGACGACGACCTCGAGGCCGCCTGGGCCACCCTCGACCACGCCCATGCGGTCGACGGCATCTTCAGGGCCCATCTCGAGGGCCGGCCCCACGGCTACGGCGGCACCCATTCGCCCGAGCGGCTGGCACCCGGGCACCTGCTGCAAGCGGTGCGCGACAACGACCGCTGGTTCCTCGCGCACGTGCAGGCGATCGGCGACGACGAGCTGGCTGCCCCCCTCGCCTTCGACTTCACCGACGGCTCGGCCGGCCGCATGTCGCGCGAGGAGATGCTGGGCCACGTGATCGCGCATGGCGGCTACCACCGCGGCGAGGTCGGGCAGATCCTCACGCGCCACACGGGTTCGTCGCCGCGCGACACCTTCACGGCCTACCTGCACGAGGCCGAACCGGCGCGCCGGCTGCGCGCTTAGCGCCTTCCTTTTTTTCTGCGACACCCCGCACCCGCGGGTTGGCACGGATTTGGCTTCCTGCATGAATTGTGCACAATTTCTTTTGAAGAGCGCACAATTGTTGGGCTGACTGGCGGCTGCCGCGGCCTTCCATCCACCCATTTGGGGCATCCGCCCCCAAGGACATGCAGATGAATCGCTCAGCATCCGGCCTCTCGCGCCGCGCCTTCGGGCAGGGACTCCTCGCCGCTTCCACGCTGGCCGCGCCGGCCTGGGTGCGCGCCCAGGGCAAGGGCCGCGAACTCGTGGTCGGCGGCGCGGGCAGCCACAAGGCCTTCCTCGATCCGCTGATCCCGGTGTTCGAGAAGCAGACCGGCTGCAAGGTGATCTTCGAGGGCACGCGCTCGCTCGTGAACCTCGAGAAGATGGTCAACAACAAGGGCCGCCAGTACATGTCGGTGGTGCTGATGGACGATCCGGTGATGATCCCGGCCGTCAAGGAAGGCGTGCTGGAGCCGCTCACCGCCAAGGACATCCCCAGCCTCGCGAAGCTCAAGCCCGGCACGGTCCACATGGACGGCATGTGGGCCAACTACATGCAGTCGACCACCGGCGTGGCGGTCAACACCGGAAAGCTCAAGCAAATGCCGTCGTACGCGGCGCTGTGGGAGCCGGCCAACAAGGGCAAGGTCGTGATCCCCTCGCTGCAGAACACCGAGGGCCTGTCGATGTTCCTGGTGGCGGCCGCGCTCGAGACCGGCAAGCCGATGAAGGACGCGCAGTACCAGCCCGAGGCCGCCTTCCGCAAGCTCAAGGCGCTCAAGCCCAACCTGCTGACCGTCTACACCCAGTTGCCGCAGGCGCTGAACCTGCTCGAGCAGGGCGAGGCCACGGCCATCGCGGGCATGATCGGATTCAACGCCTTCGATCGCAAGGCCAAGGGCGCGCCGATCGACTTCGTGCTGCCGAAGGAAGGCGGCATGGCCATGCCGACCGGCATCGCCAAGGTCAGGGGCGGCCCGCAGGCCGACCTCGCCAATGCCTTCGTCGAGGCGATGCTCGGTGCCTGGCAGCAGCAGATCGCCGAGATCTCGCTCGCCATACCCACCAACACCGGCGTGGCCGCGCCGGCCGGCCTGCCCAAGGGCGAAGTGTTCATTCCCGACTGGGCCTACATCGCCGAGAACCGCAAGGCCTGGGTCGAGCGCTGGGACCGCGAGATGGCGCTGTGAGGCGCGTCGCATGAGCACCCTCGAACTGAGCGGGATCGTCAAGCGCTACGGCGCGCAGACGGTCGTGGACGGGCTGGACCTGCGGGTGGGTTCCGGCGAATTCGTGTCGCTGCTCGGCCCCTCGGGCTGCGGCAAGACCACGCTGCTGCGCATCGTCGCCGGGCTCGCGGCGTGCGACGCCGGCACGGTGCGCGTGGGCGGCAGCGACGTGACCGCGCTGCCCGCGCACCAGCGCAACATCGGCGTGGTGTTCCAGAGCTATGCGCTGTTCCCGCACCTCACGGTCAGCGAGAACATCGCCTTCGGCCTGAAGGCCCGCGGCACGCCGCGCGCCGAGCTCGCGCAGGCGGTGGACGCGGCGCTGCGATCGGTGCGGCTCGCGGCGCTCGCGGACCGGCCGATCTCGGCGCTGTCGGGCGGCCAGCAGCAACGCGTGGCGGTGGCGCGCGCGATCGCCACGCGGCCGCGGCTGATCCTGCTCGACGAGCCGCTGTCGGCGCTCGACCGCAAGCTGCGCGAGACCATGCAGGTCGAGCTGCGCCAAATCCTGCGCGACGCGGGCATGACGGCGATCTTCGTCACGCACGACCAGGAAGAGGCACTGGTGATGTCCGACCGCATCGCGGTGATGAACCGCGGCGCGATCGAGCAGTTCGACGCGCCCGAACACATCTACGGCCAGCCGCGCACCGAGTTCGCGCTCAACTTCGTGGGCCTCTCTTCGCAATGGCGCGGCACGCTCGACGGCGCGCGCGTGCGCACCGCCTGCGGCGAGATCGAGGTGCCCGCCGAGCGCGCGCACGACGTCGGCGCGGGCGGCCTGCGCCACGAGGTGCTGGTGGGCGTGCGCCCCGAGCGGCTGCGCGCCTCGCGCGATCCGCAACCCGCGGCCGCGGGCATGAACCGGCTGTCGCTGGTGGTGAGCCAGACCGTCTACCGCGGCGCCAACCGGCTGGTCTACTTCAGCGCGCCCGGCGGCGGCGCGACGCTGCTCGCGGAATTTCCGGCCCACGACGACCTGGCGCCGCGCCCCGGCGAGACGCTGTCGGTGCAATGGCCGGTGGCCGACACGCTGCTGTTCGCGGCCGAGGCGGCGCCATGAGCGGCACCATGCGCCGCGCCGAAGCATCGCCGGGCTGGCTCGCCGTGCCGGGCGCGGGCTACCTCGTGCTGCTGTTCGTGCTGCCGCTGGCCGCGCTGCTGGCTACCAGCTTCCAGGGCGAACAGGGCGGCTTCTCGCTCGCGGGCTACGCGCGCTTCGCGACCGACCCCTTCAGCGCCGTCGTGGTCTGGAACACGCTGAAGATCGCGCTGCTCGTCACGCTGCTGTGCCTCTTGATCGGCTACCCGGTGGGCTTCGCGATGGCGCGCGCCTCGCTGCCGGTGCAGGGGCTGATGTTCCTCGCGCTGATCCTGCCGCTGTCGGTGGGCGTGGTGGTCAAGAGCTTCGCCTGGACCATCCTGCTGCGCAGCAACGGCCTGGTCAACCAGGTGCTGCTGGGCCTGGGGCTGGTCGACGAGCCGGCGCGGCTGCTGTTCAACGAACGCGGGCTGGTGATCGCCGCGGTGCACGTGTTCCTGCCCTTCATGGTGCTGCCGGTGTTCACGGTGGCGCGCCAGATCGACTCGCGCCTGGCCGAGGCCGCCGCCACGCTGGGCGCTGCGCCGCTGCATGCCTTCGTGCGCGTGACCTGGCCGCTGTCGCTGCCGGGCGTGGTGGCGGGCTCGGCCTTCGTGTTCTCGATGGCGGTGTCGATGTACGTGATCCCCGCGCTGCTGGTGGGCGACCGCTACCAGACGCTGCCCGCGCTGCTGGCGCGCGCCTACCTGTTCATGCGCGACCGGCAGTCGGGCTCGACGCTGGCGGTGATCCTGCTGGCGATTGCGGTCGCGGTGGTGGTGGGCAGCACGCTGCTCACGCGCCGGCTGCAGGCGCGCGCGCAGGCGCCGGGAGCGGCGGCATGAGCGCGCGCTGGAACCGCATCGCGGGCGGGCTGCTGATGGCGGCGACCGCGGTCTTCATGCTAGCGCCGCTGGTGGTGGTGGTGCTGGTCTCGTTCAGCCCCTCGCCGGTGTTCAACCTGCCCGAGGGCCAGTGGTCGCTGCGCTGGTACCGCGCGATGCTGGCCAAGGACGGCCTGGCCGACACCGTGCTGCTGTCGGCCGCGGTGGCCGCGGGCGCGACGCTCGCGGCGCTGGTGCTCGGCGCGCTGTGCGCGATCGCGATCGAGCAGGGGCGCTTCCGCGGCCGCGAGGCGCTGCTGGCCTTCCTGGTCTCGCCGCTGATGATGCCGGGGCTGGTGATCGGCGTGGCGCTGCTGCAGGCCTTCCGCGCGGTCGGGCTGGCCAACGTGTTCTGGAGCCTGCTGATCGGGCACGTGGTGATCACCCTGCCCTACGTCACGCGCACGGTGCATGCGAGCCTGGCGCTGTTCGACACCCGGCTGCTCGAGGCGGCGCAGACCCTGGGGCTGTCGCGCCCGCGCGCGCTGCTGCAGGTGATGGTGCCCGCGCTGGCGCCGGCCTTCCTGACCTCGGGGCTGTTCGCCTTCCTGGCCTCGATGGACAACTACCCGATCTCGATCTTCCTGACCGACGCGCGCAGCAAGACGCTGCCGATCGAGATCCTGCACTACCTGGAGGAGTCGCCCGACCCCACCATCGCCGCCATCTCGGCCTGCCTGATCCTGCTGGCCGCCGTGGTGCTCTTCATCGCCGAAAGGCTGGTCGGCCTGCGCCGGCTGGCCCAGTTCTGACCATGGCCGATTCATCCCCTGCTTCCACTCCACCCGCCACGCGCGACTTCATCGGCTACGGCCGCGACCTGCCCGCCGTGCGCTGGCCCGAGGCGGCGCGCGTGGCCGTCTCCTTCGTCGTCAACTTCGAGGAGGGCGCGGAGTTCTCCATGACCGACGGCGACAGCCGCAACGAGGCCATCTACGAGGTGATCGACGGCCAGCCGGTGCCCGACCGCTGCATCGACAGCCACTTCGAATACGGCACGCGCGTGGCCTACTGGCGCATCGCCGACCTGTTCGAGCGCCTCGGCGGGCACTTCACGCTCAGCGCGTGCGGCCGCGCGGTGGAGCGCTCGCCATGGCTGGCGCGGCATGCGTCGCAGGCCGGCCACGAGGTCTCGGCGCACGGCTGGCGCTGGGAGCGCGGCATCGACCTCACGCTCGACGAGGAGCGGCTGGCCATCGACCGCTGCTGCACCGCGATCGAGGCCGCCACCGGGCGCCGCCCCGTGGGCTGGCACACGCGCTCCAACCCGAGCCCGCACACGCGCCGCCTGCTGGTGGAGCGCGGCTTCCTCTACGACAGCGACGCCTACAACGACGACACGCCCTACCGCGTGGCGGTCGACGGCCGGCCTCACCTCGTGCTGCCCTATGCTTTCGACACCAACGACATGCAGTTCCAGAACACCCAGCGCTTCGATACCGGCGACGCCTTCGCCGACTATGTCTGTGCCGCCTACGACTGGCTGTGGCGCGAGGGCGGGCACGCGCCGCGCATGCTGTCGGTGGGCCTGCACCTGCGCATGATCGGCCGGCCCGGACGCATCGGCGCGCTCGAGCGCATCCTGCGCCACCTCCACGACAAGGGCGGCGCCTGGGTGACCAGCCGCGAGCGCATCGCCCGCCACTGGCTGGCGCACACCGACGAGGGCGGCACCGCATGAAGGAACGCGAGGACGCGGTCTACGACACGCTGTCGCGCGCGCTGCTGGCCGGCGCGCTGGCGCCCGGCGCGCCGCTGCGCGAGACCGCGCTGGCCGAGGTCTTCGGCGTGAGCCGCGAGCGCATCCGCAAGATATTGCTGCGGCTGGGCACCAACCGGCTGATCGAGATGATCCCGAACCGCGGCGCCTTCGTGGCCGCGCCCTCGCTCGAGCAGGCGCGCTCGATCTACGACGCGCGCCGCATCCTCGAGGGCGGCATCGTCGCCCACCTGGCGCAGAACGCGGGCGCCGAGGCGCTGCGCCGCCTCGACGAACACATGGAGCGCGAGCAGGCCGCGCTGGCCGAGGGCGACCGCGCCACCTCGGTGCGGCTGTCGGCCGACTTCCACATGATCCTGGCCGAAGCCACGGGCAACACCTTCATCCTGCAGCAGATGCAGGAGCTGGTGAGCCGGACCTCGATGCTGGTGGCGATGTACGAGGCGCCGCATTCGGCGCAATGCGCCTGCGACGAGCACCGCGACATCTTCACCTCGCTGCTCAAGGGCGACGGCGGCGGTGCCGCGCGCGCGATGCGCTCGCACCTGTCGCTGGTCGAGACCCGGCTGCGCCCCGGCGCGGCCGCGCCCTCGCAGGACGTGGTCGGCGTGCTGCTGCGCATGTGGACGGGACAGCGCGCCGCGCAATCCACGGACGAAGGGCGATGAGCGAGGCCACGCTGCTGGTGCTCAACCCGAACACCAGCGAGGCGATGACCGAGGCTGTCGTCTCGGCCGCCCGCGCGCTGCTGCCGCCGGGTATCAAGGCCATCGGCTGGACCGCCTCCGCCGGCCCGCCGGTGATCAAGGACCGCCCCAGCTACGACGCGGCAACGGCCGCCATGCCCGCGCTGCTGGCCGAGGCGCCGCGCGCCGACGCCATCCTGCTGGCCTGCTTCGGTGACCCCGGGCTCGCGGTGCTGCGCGAGCGCGCCGGCGTGCCCGTGACCGGCCTGGCGGAGGCCGCCGTCCTGGCCGCGCGGCAGCGCGGCGAGCGCTTCGCGATCCTCACGGCGGGCGCGGCCTGGATGCCGATCCTCACCGACTGCGTGGCGGCCGGCGGCGCGGCGCACCTGCTGGCGGGCGTGTTCGCGCTCGATGGCGACGGCGCGGCGCTGCGGGCCGATCCCGGGCGCTTCCACGCCCAGGTGCGCGAGTTGTCGGCCCAGGCGCGCGCGGCTGGCGCACGGCGGCTGGTGCCCGGCGGCGCGGCCTTCGAAGGGCTGCGCTTCGACTGGGCCGAAGGCCTGGCGGTGGACTGGCCGGTGGGGGCGGCCGTGGCGCTGCTCGCTCGCGCGCTCCCCAAGCCCCCGGCCTGAGCGCCGGGCCCGGCGCGAGCGGGTTGGATTTCGATACAAATTCCCACCCCGCTCCCCAGCCCGCGCCGCCCCTGGCGAAACGCCATCCGCGCCACTGCCAGCGGCCCCGGCCCCGGGATTCCCCCGAGGGTCGGCGGTGTAGACTGCCGGGTTTTTCCGACTCTGGCATGGCGCACGCTCCACAGCGCACAGGTTTCCGCACAGATTTCAGTGGCTCGGCGCTCGTCCGGTTGCTTTCCCGACTGACCGATGGCGACATCCGCGAATCCGAACAGGCTTCGGCGGACCGGCTGAGCCAATGGTTCGGCTGGACCGACGCGATCTCGCTGTCGGCCGCCCTCAACGGCACGCCGGCCAGCCTGCCGCCGGCCCCGCGGGGTTCGGTGCGTGCCGATGAAAGCGAATGCGCGCGCGTGCGCGCCGCGCTGGCCCAGGCGATCGCCGAGGACAGCAGCTTCGCGCCCGCCAAGGCACGCCCGGCCGCGGCCACGGCCGGCGCCGAAACGCCGCCGCCCGACTTCGCGCCGATGCGCCAGCGCTACCTCGCGCGGCAGCAGGCGATGGAGACGGCCATCGGCCCGCTGCGCGGCCGGCTGCGCGCGCGGCTCGCGGCCGGTTCGCACGACATGGCACGGCTCGCCGCCGTCGACGTGGTGATGGAACAGGTGCTGGGCGCGCGCGAACGCAGCCTGCTGGCGAGCGTGCCGACGGCGCTCGAGAAGCGCTTCGCGCGGCTGCGCAAGGCCCGCCAGGACGAGGAAACGGGCGCGGAAGACAACGCCGCCGGCGGCCATGCCGACTGGCTCGCGGTCTTCCGCAAGGACATCCAGGACGTGCTGCAGGCCGAACTGGACTTTCGATTTCAACCGGTCGACGGGCTGCTCGAAGCCCTGCGCACCGGTCACAAGGGCTGACTGGATACACATACATGACCCGATTTCTCCATCACGCCGTGTTCGTCGCGGGCCTGGCCGTCGTCGGCTGGGTCGGCGCCGGCTACATCGGCACGAACACGCTGGCGCTGGCCGTCACCGGGCTCGTGGCCGCGTTCTACCTGATGGGCGGGCTCGAGCTGCACCGCTTCCAGCAGGCCACGGGTTCGCTGGTGCAGGCGACGAACGCGCTGTCCGAGCCCCCGGCCAGCCTCGGCGACTGGCTCGCCTCGCTGCATCCCTCGCTGCGCAACGCGGTGCGCCTGCGCGTCGAGGGCGAACGCGTGGGCCTGCCCGGGCCGGCGCTGGCGCCCTACCTCGCGGGCCTGCTGGTGCTGCTGGGCATGCTCGGCACCTTCCTCGGCATGGTGGTCACGCTCAACGGCACCGGCGCGGCGCTGCAGGGCGCGACCGACCTCGAAGCCATCCGCGAATCGCTCTCGGCCCCGGTGCGCGGCCTCGGCCTCGCCTTCGGCACCTCGGTGGCCGGCGTGGCCGCCTCGGCGGCGCTGGGCCTGGTGTCGGCGCTGTGCCGGCGCGAACGGCTGCAGGCCTCGCAGGCGCTCGACGCGAAGATCGCGAGCACCCTGCGCGTGCACTCGCAGGCGCACCGGCGCGACGAATCCTTCAAGCTGCTGCAGCGCCAGGCCGACCTGATGCCCGAGCTGGTCGGCCAGCTGCAGGCCATGATGGGCGCGATGGAGCGCCAGACCCAGGTGCTCAGCGAGCGCCTGATCGGCAACCAGGCCGAGTTCCACGGCAAGGCCGAGGCGGTCTACGCGGGCCTTGCGAGTTCGGTCGACCAGTCGCTCAAGCACAGCCTGATCGAGAGCGCCCGCGTCGCCGGCGCCGCGATCCAGCCGGTGGTCGAGGCCACCATGGCCGGCATCGCGCGCGAGACCGCCTCGCTGCACGGCAGCATCGCGCAGACGGTGCAGCAGCAGCTCGAAGGCCTGTCGTCGCGCTTCGAGGCCAGCACCGGCCGCGTCGCCGACACCTGGCAGGGCGCGCTCGCCGCGCACCAGCGCACCAGCGAGGCGCTGTCGAGCGACCTGCGCGGCTCGCTCGAAGGCTTCGCGCAGAGCTTCGAGCAGCGCTCGAGTGCGCTGGTCGACGGCGTGTCGACGCGACTCGAGACCACGGTCGGCAAGGTGTCCGACACCTGGCAACAGGCGCTGGCGCGGCATCAGGAGACCAGCGACAAGCTCTCGGGCGACGCGCAGCAGGCGCTGTCGGCCGCCGCCACGGCCTTCGAAGCGCATGCGGCCTCGCTGCTGCGCACCGTGGGCGACGCGCAGGGCGAGCTGCAGGCTGCACTGGCCGCGCGCGACGAGCAACGGCTCGCGGCCTGGACCGAATCGCTGACCTCGATGGGCGCGGCCCTGCAGAAGGAATGGCAGCAGGCCGGCGCACAGGCGCTGATCCATCAACAGAAGCTGCTCGACACCCAGGCCGATCTCTCGTCGCGCGACGAGGAACGGCTGTCGGCATGGACCCGCTCGCTCGCGGCGATGGCCGCGTCGCTGCAACAGGAATGGCAACAGGCCGGCAGCCATGTGCTGGGCCATCAGCAGAAGCTGCTCGAAACGCAAGCCGACCTCGCCGCGCGCGACGAGGAGCGCCTCGCGGCCTTCACCGGCTCGCTCGAGGCCATGGCCGCCTCGCTGCGGCAGGAATGGCAACAGGCCGGTGCCCATGCGCTCAACCATCAACAGAAGCTGCTCGAGACGCAGGCCGACCTCTCGTCGCGCGACGAACAGCGTCTCGCCGCCTGGACCGGTTCGCTCGAAGCCATGGCCACTTCGCTGCAGCGTGAATGGCAGCAGGCCGGCGCCCATGCGCTGAACCATCAGCAGAAGCTGCTCGAGACGCAGGCCGATCTCGCCTCGCGCGACGAGCAACGCCTCGCCGCCTGGACCGGTTCGCTCGAAGCCATGGCCGGCGCGCTGCGCCAGGAATGGCAACAGGCCGGTGCGCACAGCGCCGACCAGCAGCGCCAGCTGCTCGATGCGCTGACGAAGACCGCCGGCGAGATGTCGTCGCAGAACGAGACGCATGCCAAGCGCACCGTCACCGAGATCGCGCAGTTGCTGCAGGCCGCCGCCGAAGCGCCGCGCGCCGCCGCCGAGGTGGTGTCGGAGCTGCGCCAGAAGCTGTCGGACAGCATGGCGCGCGACAACGCGATGCTCGAGGAACGCAACCGCCTGCTCGAGACGCTGGGCACGCTGCTCGACGCGGTCAACCATGCGTCGACCGAGCAGCGCAGCGCGGTCGACGCGCTGGTGGCGGCCTCGGCCGAGGCCATGGAGCGCGCGGGCAGCCGCTTCGCCGAACAGGTGGAGACGCAGACCGGCAAGATGGCCGAGGTGGCCGCGCAGGTCACGGGCAGCGCGGTCGAGGTCGCGAGCCTCGGCGAGACCTTCGGCTTCGCCGTGCAGCGCTTCGGCGAATCGAACGACAAGCTGGTGGCGCACCTGCAGCGCGTGGAAGGCGCGCTCGGCAAGTCGATGGCGCGCAGCGACGAGCAGTTGGCCTACTACGTGGCGCAGGCGCGCGAGGTCATCGACCTCAGCATCATGTCGCAGAAGCAGATCGTCGAAGACCTGCAGCAGATCGCCAGCCGGCAGCCCGCCGCCGTGGCCAGCGAGGCGTGATGCGCCAGGACGCGGACATCGACGACGCCGGCCTCGACACCAGCGTGCCGGTCTGGGCCGTCTTCGGCGACCTGATGTCGGGCCTGCTCGGCGCCTTCGTGCTGATCCTGGTCTGCGCGATCGGCATGCAGCTCGACCTCGCGACCAGGCTCGAATCCGAGGTCAAGCAGCGCCAGGCCGAGGCCCAGCGCCGCGAGGCGCTCGAGAAGGCGCTGGCCGGGCCGCTGGCCGCGGGCCGCGTCACGCTCAACAACGGGCGCATCGGCATCAGCGGCAGCGTGCTGTTCGCCTTCAATTCCGCCGACCTGCAGCCCGAGGGCCGGCAGGTGCTGCGCAGCCTCGCGGCGCCGCTGGCCACCTACCTGCGTTCGCGCGACGAGATCCTGATGGTGAGCGGCTTCACCGACAACCGCCAGATGCGCGAGGGCGCACGCCTGTTCGCCGACAACTGGGAGCTCTCGGCCCAGCGCGCGCTGACCGTGACCCGCACGCTGATCGAGGAAGGCGTGCCCTCGTCCTCCGTGTTCGCCGCCGCCTTCGGCGCCGAACAGGCCGTGGCATCGAATGCCGATGCCGATGGCCGCGCGAAGAACCGGCGCGTGGAGATGGCGCCCACGCCGCGGCCGTCCTATGCGGCGAGCACCACCGGCACTGCAGCGAAGGCCCGTGAGTAGCGACGCGCCCACCGACGCGCACGACGACCCGCTCGCGGTCGTCGCGGCCTGGCGCGCGCGCGGGGCCGAGCGCTTCGATCCCGTGCGGCTGCATTTCATCGAGACGCTTGCGAAGCGCACCGCGGTGCAGGGTGGCGAGGCCAGGCGGCTGCTCGACGAGCGGCTGCGGCAACTGCTGAGCGCGTATGGCGAGGACTTCGAGAAGGCGGTGCCGGAGGCGGTGGCCGCGGTGGCGCAGCCGTTGCCGCGCGGTGCGCTCGCCGAACTCGTCGAGCACATCGCGCGCCAGTCGCCGCTGCCCGAAGAAGCCCCGGCGCCCAGCGGTGCCGTGCCGATTCGCGCCGGCGCGGCGAACTCCGCAGCCGCGCCCGCCGAACTCAAGACCATGCGCTACTTCCGCGGCACCTGGTCGCGCCTGAGCGCCGATCGCCGACTCACGCAGTCGCTCGCGAAGATGCCCGAGAACGCGGGCCCGCTCAATTCGCACCACCTCGTGCACCGCGCGCTGATCCTCATGCGCGATCTCTCGCCCGAGTACCTCAACCGCTTCATGACCTACGTCGATACGTTGCTGTGGGTGGAGCAGTTGCAGGCCAGTCAGGCTTCGGCGCCCGCGGCGCGCGCCGAGGGCGGGAAGAAGTCGGGGCGCGGGAAGTCGGGCTGAGCGTCCCCTTTTGCCGCAGGGCCATGGGGAAACACATTGAATATGGCCTCCATGCACATCGTCACCGTCCACTTCCACATCGCCCCAGACCACCGGGCAGACTTCCTCCGCGCGATCAAGGCCAACGCCTCGCGCTCGGTCGAGCACGAGCCCGGCTGCCGCCAGTTCGACGTCTGTGTGTCGCCCGACGATGCGGGCCATGTCTTCCTCTACGAGGTCTACGACGACCGCGCGGCCTTCGACGCGCATCTCGCGAGCGCGCACTTCCAGCGCTTCAATAGTCTGACGACGGACTGGGTAATCTCGAAGCAGGTCGAGAGCTTCGAGCGGGTCTGAGGCAGCGCGCCTAACCCTGCTTCGCGGCCGTTTCCTGGGCCGCGAGCACGGCCTTCAGCAGGCCGGGAAAGCGCTTGTCGACTTCCTTGCGGCGCAGTTCGTTCACATGCGCGGGGCCGTCGGTGCGGGTGCGCACGATGCCCGCCTCGCGCAGCACCCGGAAGTGATGCGACATGCTCGACTTCGCCCTGCCTCCGCCCAGTGCGGCACAGCTGGCCTCGCCGCAACCGGCGAGCTCGTGCACCACGCGCAGCCGCTCGGGATCGCTCAGGGCATAGAGGACCTGGGTCAGCGAGACATCGTCGAGGGCCGGATGGTTGAGGCTGCGCATCGCGCGACCATAGCACGGATCGGCTTTTGTCCTATTGTTCGATAGTTATCGAACTAGGGTACGATTAATCCTTGTTCTTCACACCTTCTCCAGGGATCCGATGCCAAGCCTCTTCTCGCCTTTCACCTTGAAAGATGTCACGCTGAAAAACCGCATGGTCGTCTCGCCGATGTGCCAGTACTCGGCCGTCGACGGCGTGGTCAACGACTGGCACCACGTCCATCTGTCGGGCCTCGCGCGCGGCGGCGCGGCCCTGGTCATCGCCGAAGCCACGGCCGTCTCGCCCGAAGGCCGCATCACGCCCGGATGCGCCGGGATCTGGACCGATGCGCAGGCCGATGCGTGGCGCAAGATCGTCGCCTCGGTCAAGGCCGCGGGCGCCGTGCCCGGCATCCAGATCGCCCACGCGGGGCGCAAGGCGAGCGCCAACCGGCCCTGGGAAGGCGACGACCACATCGCCGCCGACGACGCGCGCGGCTGGCAGACCATCGCCCCCTCGGCCATCGCGTTCGGCGGCGGCCTGCCGAAGGTGCCCCAGGCCATGACCTTGGCCGACATCCAGCGCGTCAAAGCCGACTTCGTGGCCGCGGCCAGGCGCGCGCTCGACGCGGGCTTCGAATGGCTCGAGCTGCATTTCGCGCACGGCTACCTGGCGCAGAGCTTCTTCTCGACCTGGTCCAACGAGCGGACCGATGCCTACGGCGGCGACTTCGAGGGCCGCGCGCGCTTCCTGATCGAGACGCTCACCGCCGTGCGCGAGGTCTGGCCCGAGCGCCTGCCGCTGGCGGCCCGCTTCGGCGTGACCGAGTTCGCGGGCCAGGACGACCTCGAGGAAGGCATCGAACTCGTGCGCCGGCTCAAGGCGGCCGGCCTCGATTTCATCGACGTCAGCATCGGCTTCTCGACGCCCACCGCGAAGATCCCATGGGGCCCGGCCCTGATGGCGCCGATCGCGCAGCGCGTGCGCCGCGAGACGGGCCTGCCCGCCACCACGAGCTGGTTCATCAGCGAACCGCGGCAGGCGGACGAACTGGTCGCCAGCGGCACCGTCGACCTGGTCACGCTGGGCCGGCCGCTGCTCGCGAATCCGCACTGGCCTTACCGCGCCGCGCTCGAGCTCGGCGTGGACAAGGCGGCCTGGACGCTGCCAGCGCCGTACGCGCACTGGCTGGAGCGCTATCGGTCGTCGTGATCGTCGCGACGCGGAAGCCCCGGGGTGAGCTCAGGCGGCGCCGGGCTGCGACCCCGGCAGCCCGTGGCCGCCGCTCACGGCGTTGACGAAGAGATAGGAAAGCACCTTCACGGCGGTGGCGTCGTCGATGAACCGATCGGGGAAGTCGCCGCCCTTCGCGGTCCAGTTGTAGCAGGTGTATTCGAGCATCGAGCACAGCGCGGAGGCCGCGAGCTCGGTGTCGAGGTCGCGCGCGTAGCCCTGCTTCTTGGACAGCTCGATCAGCGCGGAGACACCGCGGATGCCCTGCTGGCGCACGTTGCGCCAGGCGCGCTCGAACTGGCTGTCGACCATCGCCATCTGGAAGGCCGCGGTGGCCGTCGGCCAGTCGTCGCGGTAGATCTTCCAGAACGCGCCCAGGCGCGTGGACAGCGTGTCGAACGCCGTCTCCCGCTCCTCGAGCGGCTTGTTGACCTCGTCCTTGAGGCGGCGGCGGAAGTCCTCGACCAGCTCGAGCAGCAACTGCTCCTTGGTCTTGAAGTACAGGTAGAAGGCGCCCGGCGACTTGCCAGCCTTGGCCATGATGTCCGCGATCTTCACGCCCGAGAACCCGTCGCTCGCGATCGCGCGCTTGGCCGCCTGCTTGACCGCCTCGCGGGTCGCGTCGCCCTTGGTGGTCGCACGCTTGCGGACTGCTACCTCTGCTTCCATTCTGAATCTTCCTTTACTTGCCATTATGCAATAGAGGCTCCTCTCTCGTTGGCTCAAACCTAGGGTTTACGATAGATAAATGACGATTTACTTTTATATTTGACGGCGTTTTAATCAGGTATCGCAGGCAATCACCCTCGAAAGAGGACGAATCGCTTCGTGTGAACATGAATTCATGTTTGGCACGAAAACAACAAAAGGAGACAACGATGCTTTCAAGACGATCGCTCATGCAGGGCGCACTTGGCGCCGGGTTCGGCGCGCTGTCCCAGGCGCCGGCGCTCGCGCAGGCGGCCGATTGGCCGCAGCGCCCGGTGCGGCTGGTGGTGCCGTTCGCCCCCGGCGGCGGCGCGGACATCGCGACGCGGCAGCTATGCGAGCAGCTGCGCAAGGGCTGGGGCGGCACGGCCACCGTCATCGACAACAAGCCCGGCGCCAACACCATCATCGCGGCCGAGACCGTGCTCAACGCGCCGCGCGACGGCAGCACCTTCCTCGCGACCATCTCGCTGACGACGCAGCTGCCCTACCTCATGGCCAAGGTGCCGTTCAATCCCGCCACCGACCTGGTGCCGGTGGGCGCGATCACCGTCGAGCAGCTGGTGCTGGTGGCCAACCCCGCCGCCGGCGCGCGCACCCTGCCCGAGCTGTTCGCCGCCGCGCGGCGCGAGCCCCAGCGCTTCGCCTTCGGTTCCTACGGCATCGGCTCCAACTCGCACCTGGTGCTCAACGAGCTCAACCGCGCCTCGGGCACCGAGATCGTCCACTCCCCCTACAAGGGCGCGGCGCCGGCCGTGCAGGCAGTGCTGGGGGGCGAGGTCGCGCTGGCGGTCTCGAACTACGGCACGGTCAAGCAGCACATCGCGAGCGGCAAGCTGGTGCCCCTGGCCGTGACCGGCGAGCGGCGCTCGCGCTTCCTGCCGGCCGTCCCCTCCTTCGCCGAGCTGGGCATCAAGGGCTTCGAGACGCCGGCCTGGATCGGCGTCTTCGCCGCGCGCGGCGTGCCCGACGCCATCGTCCAGAAGCTCGGCGCCGACATGCGCAAGGCGCTGCAGGCCCCCGAGCTGGTCGCCAAGCTCGTCGACTTCGGCCAGGAGCCGGGCCAGATGACGGTGGCCGAGTTCCAGGCGCTGGTGCGGCGCGACGAAGAGAACGCGGGCCGGATGATCCGTGCGGCCGGGATCCGACTCGAATGAACGAGACGCCGATCGTCCAGGCGCTCGCGGCGCTCGCCACGGCGCATCCCGATCGCCGCGCGTTCGCCGGCGAGGGCGAGGCCTCGCGCTGGGGCGAGGTGCTGCGGCGCGTGGCCTCGATGGCCGGCGGCCTGCGCGCGGCGGGCCTGAACCCCGGCGACCACGCGGCCACGCTCGCGCTCAATTCGCCACGCCATTTCGAGCTGCTGCTGGCCGTGTGGTGGGCCGGCGGCGTGCTGGTGCCGCTCAACACGCGGCTCGCGAGTGACGAGCTGCGCTTCATCCTCGCGCATTCGCGGGCATCGATGCTGGTCGTGGACGACAACTTCCGCGACTTCGGCCAGGCCATCGCCGCCGCGGCGGACGCGCCGAAGTTGGTGCTGACGCTCGACGAGGCGCTGCATGGCCACCTTGCCGCCAGCGAGCCGATCCCCGCCTTCGCTGCCGACCCCACGGCGCTCGCCGCGCTCATGTACACCGGCGGCACCACCGGCCTGCCCAAGGGCGTGGAACTCACGCACCGCAACTTCGCCGCCGCGGCCGGCAACATGCGGCGCGATCTCGCGCACGACGAGCACACGGTGTACCTGCATGCCGCGCCGATGTTCCACCTCGCCGACCTCGGCATCGGCCTGGCCGTGAGCCTGGCCGGCGGCGGCCACGGCTTCATGGCGCGCTTCACGCCCGAGGACTTCTACCGGCGGCTCGCGCGCGACGGCATCACCCACCTGCAGCTGGTGCCGACGATGCTCGCCGCGGTGCTCGATGCGCCGTGCCGCGACGACGCGCTGCTCGCGCGCGTGCGCCGCATCTCGTACGGCGCGGCGCCGATCTCCGCCGCGCTGCTGCAGCGCGTGCTCGACGCGTTTCCGAATGCCGGCATCCACCAGTTCTACGGCATGACCGAAAGCTGCGGCGCCTGCGTCATGCTGCCGCCCGAACGGCACGTGCTCGCGGGGCCGCTCGCCGGCAAGCTCGGCGCCGCCGGCACCGCGACCGAGGGCTTCGAGATCCGGATCGTGGACGGCCACGGACAGCCGCTGCGCGCGGGTCAGGTCGGCGAGATCCAGATCCGCGGCGTGCCCGTGATGCGCGGCTACTGGAACGATGCCGCGCAGACGCAAGCGACCCTGAAGGACGGATGGCTGGGCTCGGGCGATGGCGGCTACCTCGACGACGAGGGCTTCCTGTTCGTGGTCGACCGCATCAAGGACATGATCATCAGCGGCGGCGAGAACATCTACTGCGCCGAGGTCGAGAGCGCCATCGCCGGCCACCCCGCCGTGCGCGAATGCGCGGTGATCGGCCTGCCCGACGACCACTGGGGCGAACGCGTCCATGCGGTCGTCGTGGCGCGAGCGGGCTTCGCGCTGGACCGCGAGTCGCTCGACGCCCACTGCCGCGCGCGGCTGGCCGGCTACAAGGTGCCGCGCAGCTACGACTTCGCCGAATCGCTGCCGCTGTCGGGGGTCGGCAAGGTGCAGAAGAAGGCGCTGCGCGAGGCGTATCTCCAGAGGAGCGCCGCGCGATGACTGAATTGCTGTTCCCACGCCACCTGTTCCAGCCCGAGCACGAGGACTTCCGCGCCCAGGTGCGGCGCTTCGTCGCCGAGCGCATCGTGCCGCACCACCGCGACTGGGAGCGCGCCGGCCAGGTGCCGCGCGACATCTGGCGGCAGGCCGGCCAGCTCGGCATGCTGTGCTGCACCGTCGACAGCCGATGGGGCGGCGCGGGCGCCGACTATCTCTACACCGTCGTCGCGCTCGAGGAGATGGCCTTCGCGCATGCGGCCGGGCCGGGCTTCGGCATCCATTCGGAAATGGCCGTGCCCTACCTCGCCCATTTCGGCAGCGATGCGCAGCGCGAGCGCTGGCTGCCGCGGCTGGTGGCGGGCGATGCCATCGCCGCGGTCGCAATGACCGAGCCCGCCGCGGGCAGCGACCTGCGCGCCATCCGCACCCGCGCCCGGCGCACGGACGGCGGCTGGCGCCTCTCGGGCCAGAAGGTGTTCATCTCCAACGGGCAGCTCGCCGACCTGTTCGTGGTCGCGGCCAAGACCGACGACGACGAACGGCTGTCGATCTTCCTGGTCGATGCCGGCCTGCCAGGCGTGCAGCGCGGCCGCAAGCTCGAGAAGCTCGGCCATCACGCGCAGGACACGTCCGAACTCTTCTTCGACGAAGTGCAACTCGATGGCGCGGACCTGCTCGGCGAGGCCGGCCAGGGCATGCGCTACCTGATGCACGGCCTGGCGCGCGAGCGGCTGACCATCTGCATCACCTGCCAGGCCCGGGCCGAGGCGGTGTTCCGCGACACCTGCGCCTACGTGGCCGAGCGCCGCGTGTTCGACGCGCCGCTGTCGCAGATGCAGAACACGCGCTTCGCGCTCGCCACGGCGAAGGCCGACCTGCTCGCGGGCCGCGCGCTGGTCGACCGGCTGATCGCCGAGCACATGGCCGGCACGCTGGACGCGACCACGGCCGCGGCGGGAAAGCTCTGGGTGACCGAGATGCTCGGGCGCTGCGTCGACGCCTGCCTGCAGCAGCACGGCGGCTGGGGCTACATGTCGGAGTACGAGGTGTCGCGCGCCTATGCGGATGCGCGCGTGGAGCGCATCGCCGGCGGCACCTCCGAAATCATGAAGGAAATCATTGCGCGCGGCCTCTGGCCCCGCGCATCGGGCAGCAACTAGAGAGGTACGGAAATTGGAAGCATTGATCTACGACGCGGTGCGCACGCCGCGCGGCCGCGGCAAGGCACAGGGCGCACTGCACACGCTGTCGCCGCTCGAACTGTCGGCCACGGTGCTGCGGGCCCTGCCCGAGCGCAACGGCTTCGACCCCGCGGTGGTCGATGAAGTCATCCTGGGCTGCGTCGAGGCCGTCGGCGACCAGGGCGCGAACATCGCGCGCTCGGCCGTGATCGAGGCCGGCTACGGCGACACGGTGCCCGGCTTCATGGTGGCGCGCTTCTGCGGCTCGGGCCTGGACGCGGTCAACGCCGCGACCGCCAAGATCATGGCGGGCCAGGCCGACTGCGTGGTCGCGGGCGGCGTGGAAATGAACTCGCTGGTGCCGATGCTCTTCGGCACCGGCGGCCCTTCGGTCTCGGACGTCTACTTCAACGACCGCGTGCTGCAGACGCCCCAGGGCGTCGCGGCGGACCTGATCGCCACCCTCGAGGGCTTCTCGCGCACCGACGTCGATGCCTTCGCGGCACGCTCGCACCAGAACGCCGCTGCCGCGCAGCGCGCCGGCTGGTTCGACCGCTCGCTGGTGCCCGTGCACGACCGCAACGGCCGGCTGTGCCTGGCCACCGACGAGCTGGTGCGGCCCGAGACCACGGTCGATTCGCTCGCGGCGCTCAAGGCCTCGTTCCTGAGCTCCGGCGAGAAGATGGGTTTCGACGCCACCGTGCGCTACCGCTACCCGCAGGTCGACAGAGTGAACCACGTGCACCACGCCGGCAATTCATCCGGCATCTCGGACGGCGCGTCCGCGGTGCTGCTCGGCAGCCGCCGGCTCGGCGACCAACTGGGCCGCAAGCCGCGCGCGCGCGTGCTCGCCACCGCGAGCGCGGCCGCCGACCCCTGCGTCATGCTGACCGCTCCCACGCCGGCCACCGAGAAGGCGCTCGCGCGCGCCGGCCTGCGCATCCAGGACATCGACCTGTTCGAGGTCAACGAGGCCTTCGCCTCCGTGGTGCTCAAGTACATGTTGGACCTGGGGGTCGACCCCGAGCGCATGAACGTCGCCGGCGGCGCGATCGCGCTCGGCCATCCGGTCGGCGCGACCGGCGGGATGCTGATCGGGACGCTGGTCGACGAACTCGAGCGCCGCGGACTGCGCCGCGGGCTGGTCGCGATGTGCACCGGCCTGGGCATGGGCGTCGCAACGATTGTGGAACTGGTCTGAGGGAGCGCTGCAAATGATCGACTACGAACAAGACGCCGACGGCGTCGCCCACATCGTCTGGAACAACCCGGACGGACCGGTCAACCTCAAGACCCACGCCTCGATCACGGCCTTCTCGGCGGCGGTCGACCGGGCCCTCGCCGACGACGCTGTGCGTGGCGTGCTGGTGCGCTCGGCCAAGCGCGACTTCGTCGCGGGCGGCGACCTGCTGGGCCTCTATGCCACGCAGACGGCCGAAGGCGCCATCGCCAAGGTCGCCACCATCGGCGCGACGCTGCGCCGCATGGAGCGCGCGGGCAAGCCCTTCGTGGCCGTGCTCGACGGCTCGGCACTGGGCGGCGGGCTCGAGATCGCGCTGGCCTGCCACCACCGGCTGGCGGCGGACGACGCGCGGCTCCGATTCGGCCTGCCCGAGGTCACGCTGGGACTGATCCCCGGCGCCGGCGGCACGCAGCGCCTGCCGCGGCTGATCGGCATCGCGCCCGCGACGCGGCTGCTGATGGAAGGCAAGCCGGTCGGCGCCGCCGAGGCGCTGGCGCTCGGGCTGGTGAACGAGGTGGTGGCGGCCGACCGCCTGCTCGAGACGGCACGCGCCTGGGTGCTCGCCCATCCGCAGGCGCAGCAGCCCTGGGACCGCAAGGGCTTCCGCTATCCGGGCTTCGAGCCGCAATCGCTGGAAGGCCGCGCCTTCTTCTTCAATGCCTGGCCGCAGCTGCGGCGCAAGTCGCCGACGGAGGACCGCGCGCCCGGCGTGCTGCTGCACGTGCTCGGCCAGGCGCTGCAGCGCGACATCGACGCGGGCCTCGCGATCGAGCAGCGCTACTTCGCACAGGTCGTGACCTCGCCTTCCGCCAAGAACCGCATCCGCACCCAGTTCATCGCGGCCAACGCGGCGCGCAAGCTCACGCGCCGCAGCCCCGACGTGCCGCGCTTCGAGCCGAAGCGCGTGGGCGTGATCGGCGCCGGCACCATGGGCGCGGGCATCGCCCTGGTCTGCGCCCGTGCCGGGATCGCCACCGTGCTGCTCGATCGCGACGACGCCACCGCCGCGCGCGGCCGCGAGCGGATCGCGAAGACGCTCGACGGCTCGGTCGAACGCAAGCTCATGAGCATGCAGGAGCGCGATGCCATCCTCGGCCGGCTGCAGGCCGGGTCGGACTTCGAACTGCTGCAAGGCTGCGATCTCGTGGTCGAGGCCGTGATCGAGGTTGCAGAGGCCAAGCGCGAGGTGTTCGAGCGCGTGCTCGCGGCGGCCGGTCCCGACGTGCTGCTCGCCACCAACACCTCGACGCTGTCGATCTCCGGCCTCGCGAAGACGGTGGCGCATCCGCGCAACTTCATCGGCTTGCACTTCTTCGCACCGGTGGACCGCATGGCGCTGGTGGAAGTCATCATGGGCGCGGACACCTCCGAGGCCACGCTCGCCCGCTCGCTGGACTTCCTCAGGCTGCTCGGCAAGACACCGGTGGTGGTCAACGACGGCCCCGGCTTCTACACCTCGCGCGTGGTGGGTGCCTACACGCGCGAAGCGCTGCACCTGCTCAACGAGGGCGTGTCACCGGCGCTGATCGACAACGCGGCCTTCATCGCGGGCCTGCCGATCGGGCCGCTCGCGATGGCCGACCTGACCTCCTACGACCTGCTGGCCGACATCGTCGGCAGCCTGGCGCGCGAGGCCCGTGGCACCGCGATGCAGTCGCAGGGCGCGCAGCAGGCGATAGCGAAGCTGCTCGATGCCGGCCGCCTCGGCCGGAAGGCCGCGGGCGGCGTCTACGACTATCCGCCCGAGGGCAAGACCGTGTGGAGCGGGCTGGCCGAACTGTTCCCGCCGCGCTCGCCGCAGCCCTCGACGCAGGAGGTGGTCAACCGGCTGCTGCACATCCAGTCGCTGGAGACGGTGCATGCGATGGACGAAGGCATCGCCAGCGATCCGCTCGCGCTCGATGCCGCTGCCGTGCTGGGCTGGAGCTATCCGGCCTTCCGCGGCGGCGTGCTCGCGCACATCGACCAGGCGGGTGCCGACCGCTTCGTGGCCGAGTGCGATGCGCTGGCGCGCCAGCACGGCGCGCGCTTCGAGGCACCGGCATCGCTGCGCGCCATGGCGCGCGACGGCGGCCGCTTCCACGCACTGGGCTAGGAGCGCGCGATGGCCACATTCGACCTGCAATCCGCGCCCGCGATCCTCGCGGAGGTCTTTCCGCCCTGGGTGTTGTCGCTGCGCCCCGAGATCGTCCACATCGGCGATGGCCAGACGGTGCTCGCCATGCCCTTGTCGCCGGTCGCCTGCCGCGAAGGCGGGACCGTGTCGGGCCAGGCGATCGCGGCGCTGGCCGACACCGCGATGGTGTGCGCGCTGTGGGCCGCGCTGGGCGAACAGCGCCCGGTCGCGACCGTCGACCTGCACGTCACCTACCTGCGCGCCGCGAAGGACGGCCTGCGCGCCACGGCCGAGGTCGTGAAGCAGGGACGCAGCCTGTCGTTCGCGCGCGTGAGCATCGCGAGCGACAGCGAACCCGATCGCCCGGTGGCCACGGCCGTCGGCACCTTCGCGACCGGCGCATGAATGGCCCGCAAATCCCGGCGCTGCCGCGCATTTTGGTCGCCGGCGCGGGCATCGGCGGCCTGGCACTGGCCGCGCTGCTGCATCGACGCGGCTTCGCGGTCGAGGTGTACGAGCAGGCCAGCCAGCTGCAGGAAGTCGGCGCGGGCGTGCAGCTGAGCGCGAACGCAGTCAAGGTGCTGCGCGCGCTCGAGATCGACGAGCAGGTCGTGTCCCGAGGCTTCCTGCCGCGCCACTTCATCGGCTGGAGCTGGCGCTCCGGCCGCATGCTCTACAAGACCCCGCTGCATCCCTCGCACCAGGCCCGCTACGGCGCGCCCTACGTGCACGTGCATCGCGCCGACCTGCATGCGCTGCTGCGTTCGGCACTGCCGGCCGGCATGGTCCGGATCGCGCACAAGGTGTCGGCGGTGACCCAGGAGTCCGACCGGGTACGCGTCGACTTCGAGAACGGCCATGTGGCGTTCGCGGACGTCGTCGTCGGCGCCGATGGTATCCATTCGGCGGTGCGGCGCTCGCTGTTCGGCGACGAGGCGCCGCGCTTCACCGGCAACATCTGCTGGCGCGGCATCATCCCCGCGGAGCTGCTGCCTCCGGGCCAGGTGCTGCCCGCCTCGTCGAACTGGATGGGGCCCGACGGCCATGTCGTGACCTACTACCTGCGCGGCGGCGCGCTCGTCAACTTCGTGGCGATCCGCGAGACCGAGGCCTGGACCGGCGAGTCGTGGACCACGCCCAGTTCGAAGGACGAACTGCTGCGGGCCTTCGAGGGCTGGAACCCGCGGCTGCTCGCGCTCTTCGAGCGCGCCGAGGGCCTGTACAAGTGGGGCCTGTTCGATCGCGATCCACTCGCGCAATGGAGCGTGGGCCGGGTCACGCTGATCGGCGATGCCGCGCATCCCATGCTGCCCTTTCTCGCGCAGGGCGCCGCGCAGGCGCTCGAGGACAGCTATGCGCTGGCCGACTGGCTGACGCGCTTTCCGCACGCGCCGGTCGAGGCGCTCGCGGCCTACGAGGCGGAACGCAAGCCGCGCACCAGCCGCATCCAGCTCGGCGCGCGCGAACGCGGCCGCACCGCGCACCTGCGCTCGCCGTGGGCGCGGCTGAAGCGCGACCTCGGCTTCTTCTGGCAGAACCTCACGGCACCCGGCAAGACCTCGCACCGCGCCGAATGGATCTTCCAGCACGACGTGACGCAGGCGCCGCGAACGCTCGAGGCCCGCGAGACGGCACGGGCATGACGCCGGCGCCACATGGGCCCTTGAGGGGCCTCAAGGTGGTGGAGATGCCCGCGATCGGCCCCGTGCCCTTCTGCGGCATGCTGCTGGCCGACCTCGGCGCCGACGTGCTTCGGCTGGACCGCCCGCACACGGCCGGCCTTGGCGAGCCGCTGGACACGGCCTGCGACGACCTGGGCCGCGGCAAGCGGTCGCTGGTCGTGGACCTGAAGGCGCCGAGCTCGCGGGAGCGGGTGCTGGCCATCCTCGAGAAGGCCGACGTCGTCATCGAGGGCTTCAGGCCCGGCGTGATGGAGCGGCTCGGCCTCGGGCCGGAGGTGGCGCTGCGGCGCAACCCGCGCCTCGTCTACGGCCGCATGACCGGCTGGGGACAGCACGGGCCGCTCGCGGCATCGGCCGGGCACGACATCAACTATCTCGCGCTCACGGGCGCGCTGCATGCCATCGGTCGAAGCGGCGAGGCACCGGTGCCGCCGCTCAACCTGGTCGCTGATTTCGGCGGCGGCTCGCTGTACCTGGCGCTGGGCATTCTGTCGGCGCTGCACGAGCGCCAGTCGTCGGGCGCGGGCCAGGTGATCGATGCCGCGATCGTCGACGGCGCGTCGTCGCTCATGACCCTCGCCTATGCGTTGCGGCGCCAGGGCCTGTGGCGCGACGAGCGCGGGGCGAACTCGCTCGACGGCGGCGCGCCCTGGTACGACAGCTATCGCTGCCTCGATGGCGAGTACGTCTGCGTCGGCGCGCTCGAGCGGAAATTCTTCGTCGAGCTGATGGGCCTCATCGGCCTCGACGCCGACGATTTCCCTGATCACATGGACCGGGCATGCTGGCCCGCGCTTCGCTCCGTGCTGGGCCGCACCTTCGCGCAGCGCAGCCGCGATGCATGGTGCGCGCTGCTCGAGGGCACGGACTGCTGCTTCGCGCCGGTCTTGTCGATGGCGCAGGCTGCCGAGCATCCGCACCTGAAGGCGCGCGGGACCTTCGCGGACCCCGGTACGGGGATGCAGCCGGCCGCCGCGCCGAGGTTCTCGCGCACCCCGGGGCGGGCCGGGCACGCGGCGCCGGCGCCGGGATGCGGTGGCGAACAAGCATTGCGCGACTGGGGCGTGGAAGGTCATCCGCCGACTGGCGCGGCGGAAGCCCGCTCGGATCGCTAGGAACCCGGGCCCGCGGTACGCGCGTGCTTCGGGTAGTAGCGCAGCACGGCCGGGCCGGTGGCATCCCAGCCCAGGCAGGTGTTCAGGTGCGCGGGCGCCCTCGAATCGCCCGGCACTTCGATGCCGCTTGCTGCCCGCCGCCGCGCCAGCACCGGCGGAATGGTCTGGATCGCCGCGGTGGCGACGCCGAACAGCAGCTCGCGCAGATGCGTGCAGCCCTCGATGCCGCCGATGCGTGCCTGGATGGCATCGCGCCAGCCGCGGCCCAGCCTGGCGCCGACCAGCGCCTGCATCTTCGCCTGCACGCGCCGGCATTCAGCGAAGGGCGCGCTGTCCATCGCGACTTCGATCGCCACGATCTCGAGGCCGTCGTCGAGCGTCACGCGAAGGCCCATGTCGTGGACCGGCGTGCCGGCGCTCAACAGCCGCCCGTCTACCTCGCGGTCGTAGGCCTTGACGTCGCGCAGCCACGCATCGATATCCCAGCGGCCGTCGGCGCGCAGGTAGCCGCGGTAGCTGATGCTGCGTTCATGCAAAGGCTCCCGGTCCGTGGCCTGCGGGAGAGGCATGGCTTCTTCCCCGCTCAGTCGCGCCAGTCGACGACCTGCTCGATCGGCGCGCGGGTCGTGCGGAAGCTGTTGGCCGCATGGGCCTCGTCCTCGTAGCCGAAGGACATGCCGCAGACCACGAGCCGCTCCTCGGGAATGCCGAGCTGCTTCTTCACCAGCGGGCTGTAGACCGCCAGCGCGCCCTGCGCAATGGCCGCGAGGCCGTGCGCCTGCATGGCCAGCAACACCAGCTGCACATAGCCGCCGACGTCGATGGCGCCGTAGGTACCGAGCCCGGGGTCGGAGCTGAAGATGGCCGCATGGGGCGCGCCGAAGAAGCGGAAGTTCTCCTTCATCTGCCGGGCCGTCCCCTCCTTGTCGCCCTTGGCGATCGCCAGCGCGTCGTAGAGCTGGAAGCCGCATTCGCGGCGCCGGTCCTGGTAGACACCGGTGTAGGCATGCGGCAGCGGGAGGTCGCTCGAGCGGTCGTCCGGCCCGGCCGCCAGCAGCGCGGCGCTCAGCGCGTCGCGTGCGCCGCCCGACACCACGCTGACCTGCCAGGCCTGCACGTTGGACCAGGAAGCCGCGCGCTGGGCGCTGCGGAAGACCTGCTCGATCAGCGAACGCGGCACCGCGCGCGGCTGGAAGGCCCGGCAGCTGTGGCGTTCCGAGAGAAGCCGGTCCAGTGTCTGCGCCGCGGCGGGCGACTCGAGGGTGTCTTGCATGTGGAATCGATCCTTGTGATGTGTGGTGGTGCGGTCAGGCGACGGCCCGAGCGTCGAGCAGCGCGCGTATCTGCTCGGGCCCGTAGCCGAGTTCGTCGAGGATGCGCCGCGTGACGTCTTCGCCCTGCATGACCGGCGCGCCCTTCGATGCAGGCGTGCGCGACAGGCGGGGCGCGGGCGCCGGCTGCGGCAGCGGGCCCTCGCGGTCGAAGGCCCGGCGCTGCGCCAGCGCCGGGTCGGCTTGCGCTTCGTCGAGGCTCGCGACCGCGGTGACACAGGCCTCCTTGCCGTCGAACAGCTGCATCCATTCGGCGAGCGGCCTGCGCGCGACCACAGCCGCGATCTCGGCCTTCAGCCCGGCCCAGGCCGCGGGCTGCTCGCACAGCGCGGCACGGTCCGCGGGCAGGCCCAGCACCGCCATCAGCGTGGCGCGAAACGGCGCCTCCATGGCGCCGACCGCGAGGTGCCTGCCTTCCGCCGTTCGGTAGACCGCGTAATGCGGCGCGCCGCCATCGAGGAAATTGCCGCCGCGCCCGCCCGCCCAGTCGCCGCGCGCGCGGATCGCCCACAGCGAGGTCATCAGCGAGAGCACGCCGTCGGTCATGGCGATGTCGAGCACCTGGCCCTGGCCGGAGCGATGGCGCTCGAGCAGCGCCGCGCAGATGCCGAAGGCGGCATGCATCGAACCACCGGCGAAATCCGCGATCAGGTTCAGCGGGATCGCGGGCCCGCCCTCGGCCGTGCCGATGCTGTCGAGTGCGCCGGTGGCCGCGAGAAAGTTGATGTCGTGTCCGGCCGAGCGGGCCAGCGGCCCTTCCTGGCCCCAGCCGGTGATGCGCGCATAGACCAGCGCCGCGTTCGCGGCCTGGCACGGCGCCGGCCCCAGGCCCAGCCGTTCCATCACGCCGGGCCTGAAGCCCTCGACCAGCACGTCGGCCCTGTCGATCAGCCGCCGCACGGCCGCCAACCCTTCGGGCTGCTTGAGATCGACGCGCATCTCGCGCTTGCCGCGGTCGGTAAAGCGCAGCGCGGGATCGTGGCGCCGTGGCTCGTCGAAGCGCGCGACCTGGATCACCTCGGCGCCCATGTCCGCGAGCATCATCGTGCACAGCGGCACCGGCCCCTTGGCCATGAACTCGACCACGCGGATGCCCGCCAGCGCGCGCGCGCTCATGGCCGGCTCCCGGCCGCCTTCGAGGCCATCTTCGCCACGTCGTAGCCGTACAGCGACTGGCCGCGCTCGATCTGCTCGTCGCGCTTCATCCGGCTGTTGAAGAACAGCGTGGCATTGCGGCGCAGCGATTCGCGCGCGCTGCCCACGTGCATCGCGTGGCCGCGTGCGCGCGCGGCCAGCTGGATGCGGCCGGTGCGCTGGATGCGCGCACCCTCGTAGGTGCGCAGTGCCTGCGCGGCATCGGATCCCGCGGCCAGGCTCTCGGCCAGCAGGAAGGCGTCTTCCATCGCCATGACGGCGCCCTGCGCGAGGAATGGCAGCATGGGATGCGCGGCATCGCCCAGCAGGGTGGCGCGCCCGCGCCCCCAGGCCGGCAGCGGATCGCGGTCGTAGAGCGCCCAGCGGTTGCACTGCTCGGCGCGCTCGAGGATGCGCAGCAGCCCCTTGTTCCATCCGGCGAAGGCCTGCAGCAGGTCGCCGCGCTCCGCCTCCTGGGTCCACGACTCGTCGGCCCAGCGCGTGGTCTCCTGGACCGCGACGATGTTGAGCAGGCTGCCGCCGCGCACGTAGTAATGGACCACGTGGCCGCCGGGGCCGACCCAGATCGTGGAGTCGCGCGCCACCTCGCGGCGCAGCGCGTCGTCGACCGGGACCGTGGCGCGGAAGGCCACGTTGCCGGTGAAGCGCGGCGACTCGTCGCCGTGCAGGAAGCGCCGCACCGCCGAGTGGATGCCGTCGGCGCCGATCACGGCGTCGAAGCGCGCGCGGTCCTCGCCGAAGCCGAGCGTGATATCGCCATCGCCATCGTCCATGTCCATCGACGTGAGCCGGCGGCCGACCTGGAGCGCCGATGGCGCCACGGCGCCGAGCAGCATCTGGTGCAGGTCCGCGCGGTGCACGTGGTAGTACGGCGCGCCGTAGGCACGGTCGAAGTCGCCCTGGATGCCGGTGCGCGAGATCGCGATGCCGGTCTTCCAGCCGCGGATCACCAGGTTCTGCGGCCGCACGCCCAGGGCGTCGAGCGCATCGCCCAGGCCCAGGCTGCGCAGCACCTTGACGCCGTTGGGACTGACCTGCAGGCCCGCGCCGACCTCGCGGAAGGCCGGCGCCTGCTCGAACACGACGGCCTCGATGCCGCGCTGCCGCAGCAGCGCCGCGGCGCACAGGCCGCCGATGCCGCCGCCCACGATCGCGACGCGGCCCGGTCCGGATGCGGCGCTCATCGCTTGGCGAACCCGTACTTGGTGAGCAGGGCGCGCTCGTCGACCGTGGCCTTCACCGCGAAGCGCGTGAACTCGGCCGTGTCCTTGAAGCGCGGGCCCTGGCCGTAGCGCAGCATCGCGGCCTTCACGTCGGGCGCCTCGAGGCTGCGCCGGAAGGCTTCCTGCAGCGTGCGCACCACCGCCGGGCTCATGTTCTTCGGACCCACCAGCCCCCAGGGCGAATCGATGCTCGCGCGGTAGCCGAGCTCGCGCGTGGTCGGCACCGTCGTCCACTTCGGCGAACGCTCGTCGCTCGCCACGGCCAGCAGCCGCGCCTTGCCCGAATCGACCAGCGAACCGTAGCCGCCGGAGCCGTCGACCACGAACTGGACGTCGCCCGCCAGCAGCGCCACCGAGACGTCGGCGCTGCCCTTGTAGGGAATGGGATTCCACTTCACCTTCTCCTGCGCGGTCATCTCCTCCATCAGCAGGTGGCCGCTGTTCCCGAGGCCCGCGGGCACGCCGTAGTTCATGCGCTCCGGGTTCGCCCTGCCGAAGGCGACGAGGTCGGCCCAGGTCTTGAACGGCGAATCGGCGCGCACCACGATCGCGAACGGCACATGGGTCAGGCACACGACGTAGGTCAGGTCGGCGATGGGGTCGTAGCCCACGTCCTCCGTCACCGGCGCACGGTACACCGCCATGGTCGCGAGCCCCAGCGTGTAGCCGTCGGGCGGCGCGTTCCTGGTCTGCAGGATGCTGATGGTGCCGCCGGCGCCGGGCCGGTTGTCCACCACGATGGGCTGGCCGAGGATGCCCTCGGCGGCGCGCGCCATGACGCGAAACACCGCGTCGGTCGAGCCGCCGGGCGGAAAGCCGACCAGCACGCGGATCGGTTTCGACGGAAAGCCCGCGGGCTCGGCCGCGAAGGCCGAAGGCAGGGTGGCAACGGCCGGGGCCAGGAGCGCGGCCCGCAGCAGGGCGCGCCGCGTCGGCGTGGTGATGGATGGCATGGCTTGTCTCTGTGGTTCGAAGGGAAGCGGGCGGCGTGGCTCAGATGCGGCGGCCATGGCCTGCCCAGTAGGGCTCGGAGAGGCGGCGCTTGTAGATCTTTCCGTTGTCCTGCCGCGGCATCTGGGTCTCGAAGCGAATCACCGACGGCACCTTGAACTTGGTGAGCCGCGCCAGCAGCGTGGTGCTGATCTCCTCGGCCGTGAGCGCCGCGCCCGGCGCCAGCTGCACATGCGCCGCCAGGGCCTCGCCGTACTCCTCGTGCGGAATGCCGAACACGGCGCAGTCCTGGATGCCGGCGATGTCGATCAGCGCGGCCTCGATCTCGGCCGGATAGATGTTGACGCCGCCCGAGATCACCATGTCCTTCACGCGATCGCAGACGAAAAGGTAGCCGCCCTCGTCGAGGTAGCCCATGTCGCCGGTCGCGACCAGGCCCTGCCGGTCGAGCGCGGCGCGGTCCGCGTGGCGGTTGCGGTAGGTGAAGTCCGGGTAGGTGTCGTTGCGGCAGCAGATCTCGCCGATCTCGCCCGCGGGCAGCACGAGGCCGTCGGCATCGAGGATCTGCATGCGCACCGTCGACTGCGGATGGCCCACGGTGCCGGGGCGCTCCCTGGCGTCCTGCGGCGTGGCCACCGTCACCGGCCCGGTTTCGGACGCGCCGTAGAACTCGTAGATCACGTCGCCCATCCACTCGCACATGGCGGCCTTCACGGCCACGGGACAGGGCGCCGCCGTATGGATGATGTGCCGCACGCTGCTGACGTCGTAGCGCGCGCGGACCTCGGGCGGCAGCTTCAGCAGCCGGATGAACATGGTGGGCACCATGAACAGGTGCGAGATGTGGTAGTCCTGGATCAGCTGCAGCAGCTCGATCGGATCGAACTTCGAGCGCACCACCACCATGCCTTCCTTCGCGGTGGCCGCGTAGCAGGCGCGCCAGTAGGCCGTGGGACCGCCGTGATAGAGCGGCCCGAGGATCGCGGCATGCATGCCGGGCTGCGTGCCGAAGGCATGGTGCAGCGTGCCGAGGTTCTGGCGGAACGCCGCCAGGTCGGCATAGGGCTCGCGCTGCACGCCCTTGGGCTTTCCGGTCGTGCCCGAGGTGTACATGATCACGCCGCGCGGCTTGGTGGTCGGCCGGGCCGCATCCTGCTGCGCATCGAGCCAGGACTGCCAACCGATATGGCCGGCCGCGAGCGCATCCGCCGCGGCAGGCTCGACGCCATGGCGCACCGCGATCTCCTTCGGCGTCGGCACCGCGATGACCTGGAGCTTGTCGAGCAGGTCCGCATCGACCAGCGCCAGCAGGTCGTCGTGCGCGATGAGCACGCGCGCACCGCAGTCCTGCAGCACGTAGCCAATCTCCTCGCTCTTGCCATGCCAGTTGAGCGGCACGGCATAGATGCCCGCCAGGTCGGCCGCGGCCATCGCCTGCGCCATCGGCGCGTCGTTGCGCATCAGCAGCGCCACGGTGTCGCCTTCGACGAGTCCGAGCGTCTGCAGGCCGGAAGCGATCCGCGCGACCGCGCGGTCGAAGGCGGACCGGCTCTGAGAACCGCTTTCGCAGTTGAAGAAGATGGGGGCGATCTCTGTCATGCCTGTCTCTGTTCTGAGTGAGGAGGAAACACCGGCTGGGTGGCCACCGAGGCGGCGACTGGGTCCAGCCCCTGAGAAAAATTAAATCACCGTTCACTTTAAAAGTAAACCGTGATTCAGTATTTCAAACCTTAGGGAAAACCCAGGCTTCATCCCATGAGACATGGCGATCTCAGAGCTAAAGCCGGGCGAAAAAATCTGGTAAATGATGATTCACATAAAAGGGCCGATATGAACCGAACGCGGCACGAGGAAGCAACGCCTCAAATAGGGATCGATCGTTTCCCATATACTCGCCACCCATGTCCCCCTCCCCTTCGATCCAGGCCAGCCCCACGCGGGGCCGCGGCCGCCCGCGCGAGTTCGATATGGACGAGGCGCTCGACAAGGCCGTGCTGGTCTTCCGCGAACGCGGCTACCACGGCACCTCGATCACCGACCTGACGGCCGCGATGGCGCTGACCTCGGGCAGCGTCTACAAGGCCTTCAAGGACAAGCGCGGCATCTTTCTCGCGGCCCTCGACCGCTACAAGGAAAGGCGCGATCCGCTGATCCGGGCCGAGGTCGAGCGCGGCGCCACCGGCCGCGAGCGGCTGTTCAACGTGCTGAGCTTCTTCGCGGGCTCCGCGCACGGCGTCGAGGGCGAGCGCGGCTGCCTGGTGGTCGGCACGGCCACCGAACTGGCCACGCTCGACGACGAGGTCGCGCAACGCATCAAGCGCTCACTCGACCGGAACGAGGCCCTGCTCGAGGAACTGATCCGCCAGGGCAAGGCCGACGGCTCGCTCGCCACCGCGCTCGACGACAGGACCGCCGCGCGGCTCGTGCTGTGCGTGCTGCAAGGGATGCGCGTGGTCGGCACCACCGGGCGCGGCAAGAAGGAGATGCAGGCGGTCGCGGAGGCCGCGATGCACATCTTCAACTGATCCTTTTTTTGCCAGTTTTGGATATGAACATTTCCTTATTTGGCGCCTTCATTTGTTCCACGCTCCCACGCTCCCCATGACGATCTCCACGAACACGGCAACGCCGCACGCCACCGCTGCGCAACCCCACGCCTGGCTGGTGCTGCTGGTGGCCACGGCCTGCGGCCTGGCTGCGGCCAACCTCTACTACGCGCAGCCGCTGGCCGGGCTGATCGGCGCCTCGCTCGCGCTGTCGCCCGCCGCCACCGGCCTCATCGTCACGCTGACGCAGATCGGCTACGGCCTGGGCCTGCTGTTCATCGTGCCGCTCGGCGACCTGGTCGAGAACCGGCTGCTGGTGCTGGTCCTGCTGTGCGCCGACGCGCTGTCGCTGCTGGCCGCGGGCCTGTCCACCCATCCGCTGCCCTTCCTGGCGGCGGCGCTGTGCATCGGGCTCGGCACCGTGGCGGTCCAGGTGCTGGTGCCCTACGTCACCCACCTGGTGCCCGAAGCCCGGCGCGGGCGCGCCGTCGGCAGCGTGATGAGCGGCCTGATGCTGGGCATCATGCTGGCGCGGCCGGTGGCGAGCTTCGTCGCGCAGCTGTCGTCGTGGCACGTGGTGTTCGTGCTTTCGTCGGCCCTGATGCTGGTGCTGGCCCTGGTCCTCGCGCTGGCGCTGCCGCCGCGCACGCCATCGCACGGCATGCGCTACGGCGAGTTGCTCGCATCGATGGTGCGGCTCGCGCGCACGACACGGGTCCTGCAGCGGCGCGCGCTCTATCACGCCTTCCTGTTCGCATCGTTCAGCCTGTTCTGGACCGTCACGCCGCTGCTGCTCGCGAGCAGCGAATACGGGCTGTCGCAGGCGGAGATCGCCCTCTTTGCGCTGGTGGGCGTGGCGGGCGCCGTGGCCGCTCCCCTGGTCGGCCGTGCCGCCGACCGCGGCTGGAGCCGCGGCGCGACCATCGGCGCCATGCTCGCGGTGGCGGGCAGCTTCCTGCTGGCCCATTTCAGCCATGGCGGATCGCCGCTGTCGCTGGGCCTGCTGGTGGTCGCGGCGGTGGTGCTGGACTTCGGCGTGGCGGCCAACATGACCCTGGGGCAGCGCGCGATCTTCGGCCTCGGTGCCGAACTGCGCTCGCGGCTCAACGGGCTCTACATGGCCACCTTCTTCCTCGGCGGCGCGGCGGGGTCGGCACTCGGTGCCTGGGCCTATGCGAAGGGCGGATGGCCGCTGGCGTCGTGGATCGGGTTCGCGTTGCCGGCGGTGGCGCTGGCGTGGTTCGCGACGGAGTGAGCGCGACGGTCGAGGCCGTCACGCCTGAAGACCCGGCAGCGCCCTCAACGCGCCGACGAGGACAGCGCGCGCAGCCAGCGTTCGCGCTCTTCGTCCTCCAGCGCCAGCAAGCTCTCGGGTGAACCGCCTCCGCCGACGACCTGAAGGTCCTGCAGCTGCCTGCGCACCTCGGGCCTGGCGAGCACCTGGGCCACGGCTTCCTGCACGGTGCGATTGGACGCGGCATCCGAGTTCGCCGGTGCCCAGAGGCTGAAGTGGTCGTACGTCGCGTAGCCGCTCAAGGGCGCGCTAGCGGCCAGCGTCGGCCACGGCACGCCCTCGAAGCTTTGCGGGCGCGCCGGATCGGCGGTGGTGCCGAGCACGCGCAACTGGCCGCGCCGTACGGCGACCGCCACGCCGTTCACGGGCGCGAACAGCAGGTCCACCGCATGCTCCTTCGTGATGACGTCCGAGTCGGGGTACATGCCCTTGAAGACCACGCGTTGCACGTCGACACCGCTCAGCGCGCGGAACTGGCCGAAGGCGAGATGGCCGGTCCAGCCGTCTTCGCCCGTGCCGATGCGCAGGCTGCCGGGATGGGCCCGCGCGTGGGCGAGCAGGTCATCGGTGCTGTGAATGCCCAGCGTGTCGGCCCTCGTGCTGTCGATGGCCAGCACCAGAGGCTGCGACGCCAGCAGCGTGACGGGGCGAAGGGCCTGCATCAGCGCATCGATCGGCGGGCCCTGGTGCACGCCCTCGATGCCTCCGCGCGGCAACCTCAGCGCCGCGAGCAGGACCTTCTCGTTGCCGCCTTCCGTCATCAGCCGGCGGTAGTCGGCCTCGGTGGCTTGGGGCACGTGATCGACCTGCACATTGCGTCCCAACAGCCTGGGCAGGTGGCTCGCCAGCATCCCGGCATAGTGGCTGCTGCGGCCACCGGGCGGAAACAGCACGGCCACGTGCAGCGTGGGCTGCGGCGCGGCGGCCAGCCATTGCCCCGCATCGTCGAGCAGGCCGTAGCGAATTTCCCATGCGCCAGCGGTGGACGCGTTGCGCACCAGGGCTTCGGCCACCCAGTGGCGGCCCATGCGATGGAATTGCCGAATGATCGGCCGTTCGTCCTGCCAACCGGGCGGCCGCCAGTCCTGGGGAAATGCGCCTACGACGACGGCGTAGCCATGGCGGAACGGACGCGCCTCCCGGAACTGCGGCGCGATCGCCCATTGACCCTGCGCGTTCCGGTATCCCCATCGGCCGGTGTCCGCGTCCTTGGCCGGCCGCAGCGCGGCGCCGGCATCGCTGCCATGCAGCCGTTGCCAGCGGCACGCGCGCGGCGTGCTGGCATTGCGCTGGCGATCGAGTCCGACGGCGGTGCACAGCCGGATGCGCCGCTGGGCTGTCGCGTCGGACAGCCCACCGAAGATGAACGGGATCACCATCCTCCCTCGCGCATCGATGAGGCCCGAGCCGGTGGAGCCCGGTGCCGCCATCTGCCGCTGGTAGTCCATCCATTGGGCCGTAGTGATATCCCGCGGCGGCGGCGGCGTGCGCCACTGCCCCGCGGCATCGCGCAGGCCGGGCTGTGCGTAGACCGTGTCCACCTGCAGATCGGAAGCCGCCTGCCTGGATTCGTCGGGCATCAGGTAGGAAAGAGCGGCGGGAGAGTCGATGGATGTCGTGTCCTTGCCATCGCAACTCACTGGCGGCACGGCCCACTGCCCTCGCGCATCGATGCGCCCGATACCCACCGTGGTCCGTTGTCCGCCGCCGGGCTTTTGCTCGACCAGCCACGCCTTGAGCGTCGGCTGGAGTGCGCCGTCGATGCCGATGATGCCGATGCGCTCCAGCCACGCGACCTGCCAGCGGCCATCGCAGAAACTGCGCGCCGTCGGTGACAGGAAAAGCACTCGCCCGTCGAGGGCGTCGACCAGCGCAGGCGCGCGCTCGCTGTTCCTGCCCGGATTCAGGCTCAGCCAACGCGCCTTTTCGATCAGGTCCGGCGCGATGCCGATGGTGAAAGTGAAGATGTCTTCCCAGGGCGGCGCTGATGCATCCACCGGCCGCAATTGCCAGGCCGGCTGCATCGGCACAGTGCCCGGGTCAGCCTGCAGATCCTGGTAGGTCGGCGGCGCCGCGTTGGCCGAGCCTAGGGCGATGCAAAGCCACAGCAGGATTGCGAAGAGAGGCAGGCGCTTCATGAAGCTCGCCTGGTCGTGGCAGACAGGGGGATCGGTCTTTCGCTCATGGCTTCCGGTTCTTTTGCCGGTTGATTCTGCTTAAAAAACCAATGTATTCAACGCTTTATATGAAGTCCTTGCGTCATTCAGAAGGCTGAATTTTCCGGTTCGTTTTCCTGTTCGGTTGCCCCTGCTCGCCGCACGCGTCCCCTCACCCATGCGTCCACCGCGCATGCAACCACCGCGCCAACCCATCGAGCAGATACCCCAGCGCCCCGATCAGCACGATCACCGCCATCAGCTCCGAATAGGCGAGCCGGTCGCGCGTATCGAGGATGAAGTAGCCGAGCCCGGCCGACACGCCCAGCATCTCGGCCGGCACCAGCACGATCCAGATGATGCCGATGGCCAGCCGCACGCCCGTGAGCAGGTGCGCAGTGATGCCCGGCAGGATCACGCGCAGCACGGTCTCGCGGCGCGTGGCCGACAGGCTGCGCGCGAGCGTGAGCCAGTGCGGATCGAGTTGCGCGACGCCGGCCGCGGTGTTGAGCAGGATCGGCCACACGGCCGCGAAGGCCAGCAGGAAATACACCGGCAGGTCGCCCACGCCGAGCACCATCACGGCGATCGGCATCCACGACAGCGGCGAGATCATGCGCAGGAACTGGAACACCGGCGTGCTGGCCTGCGCGAAGCCGCGCCACAGCCCGGTGAGCACGCCCAGCGGCACGCCGAACACGATCGCCAGTGCGAGGCCAATGGCCACGCGCTGCAGGCTCAGCAGCGCGTGCTGCCAGATGTCGGGGCCGGCGACGAGACGCACGAGCGCCAGCGCCGACGGCCCGGGCGCGAAGGCCGCGGCGATCGGCGTGCGCTGCGCGAGCCAGGCGCTGCCGGCCCACCACAGCACGAGCGCGAGCGCGAGGCCGGCCAGCGGCAGTCCGAGGCGGCGGCCCACGTCAGACCGCGATGGTCTCGCGCCGCTGGTAGTCCGGCGCCACGCCGAACACCTGCGGCCCGCCCACGGCCTCGATCGCCTTGCGCACGAAGCGGTCATCGACCAGGTCGCGCGCCACGAACTTCGGATCGAGCGCACGCAGGAAGGCGTTCTCGCCCTCGACCCGGGTGCCCTGCACCGCGCGCACCAGCTGCTCGGTGTAGGAAGCGAAGGGATAGGGCTGGAAATCGATGCGCCGCTGGCTCCAGCCCTTGTGACGCACCACGCCGCTGGCCTCGTAGCTCGCGTAGTCGGTGGCGGCCAGCACCTTGGCCAGGGTCTGCGGCGGATGCGGCGTGTAGCGCCGCTCGCCGGCGTTCGACAGCAGCCGCGCCGCGTCGAGCCGGTTGTCGCGCGTCCACAGCTGCGCCTTGACGATCGCGTGGGTCACGCGCTGCGCCCATTCGGGCTTCTCGACGATGTCGCGCTCGGCCAGGAAGGTGACGCAGCAGGCATGGTCCTTCCACACGTCGCCCGAGAAGCGCAGCACCTTGCCCACGCCCGCGATCTCGGCCGCCGCGTTGAAGGGCTCGGCCACGATGAAGCCCGCGATCGAGCGCGCGGCCAGCGCCGACACCATCTCGGCCGGCGCCAGGACCACGAGGTTGACCTCCTTCGGACCCACGCCGCCGCCGGCACCCGCGCCCTTGGTGACGGCGCTGAGGCCCTCGGCGCGCAGCATGTCCTGCAGCAGCACGTTGTGGATCGAATACCAGAACGGCACCGCCACGGTCTTGCCGCCGAGGTCGGAGAGCTTGCCGATCTCGGGCAGCACGGTGAGCGCCGAGCCGTTGATGTGGTTCCAGGCCGCGATCTTGGCCGGGAACTTCGAGCCGTAGCGCACCCACAGCGTGGCCGGCGTGAGCAGGTGGATCACGTTGACCTGGCCCGCGACGAAGGCCTCGACGATCTGCGCCCACGAACGGAACATGCGCGGCGCCTCGGCGCGCAACCCTTCCTTGTCGAACAGCCCGCGCGCATGCGCAATCAGGAGCGGCGTGGCATCGGTGATCGGCAGATAGCCGATCTTCACGGGCTGGTCGTCGCCCTTGAAGCCTTGCGCCATCGCATCGCCGGCCGAGAGAAAGGGCGCCGCCACCGCCGCGCCGGCCAGCGCCGACAGCCGCAGCATGTCGCGCCGCGTGAGGCCGCAGTCGCAGGCGGACGAGGCGCAGACATGGGTGGCGCGCAGCGCGGCGCCATGGGCGGGATTCGGGTCGGTCATTCGACGGGCTTTCTTTCTGGCATGCCGGGTGGCGATTCGATGGAGCAATGACGGCGCGTGGCCTGCAGCGCGGCGAGGATGTCGAGGCGAAGCGCGGTGAAGGCGGCGCCATCGCTGCGCGGGCGCGGCATGTCGACGCGCCATTCGCGCACGATGCGGCCCGGCCGCTCGCCCATCAGCAGGATGCGGTCGCCGACGAGGATCGCTTCATCGATGTCGTGCGTGACCAGCAGTGCGGCGGTGCGCCAGCGGTGCACCAGGTCGACCAGCAGTTCCTGCATCTCGGTGCGGGTGATGGCATCGAGCGCCGAGAAGGGTTCGTCGGCCAGCAGCAGCACCGGTTCGCGCGCGAGCGCGCGGGCCAGCGCCACGCGCTGCGCCATGCCGCCCGACAGCTGCGACGGATAGAGCCCGCCCTGCCCCGCGAGCCCCACGGCCGCGAGTGCGTCCTGCACGCGGCGCGTGCGCAGCTCGCGCTCGAGCTTCGGCTGGCGCGCGAAGTCGAGGCCGAAGCCCACGTTGCGCGCCGCATTGAGCCAGGGCAGCAGACCGGGCTGCTGGAACACCAGCGCCGCGCGCGGATGCGGCGAGCTCAAGGCCTCGCCCAGAAAACGGATCTCGCCCTGGGCATGCCCGACGCCGGGCACCTCGAGCCGCGCGAGCTGCCTCAGCAAGGTGGACTTGCCGCAGCCGCTGCCGCCGAGCAGGCAGACGATCTCGCGCGGCGCCACCGCGAGCGACACGCCGCTGAACACCGGCCTTGCCGCATCGAAGCCGAAGGCGAGATCGCGCGCCTCGAGCACCGGGTGCGGCGCATTCGCGGCCTCGTCGAGGCCGATCTCGGCAGCCAATACGCTCACGATGCGGACTGCGCCGCGCGGCGCGCGAGTTCGCCACGCAGTTGCACCACGCTCGGCGTCACGATCGGAACGAACGCCACCTCGCGCCAGTGCCGTGCCAGGCTCAGCGGCTGGTCGCGGTGGTAGCCGCGGCCACCGCTGGCCTGCAGCTCGAGCTGCACCGCGGCCAGCGCGATGTCGGCCAGCGCGAGCCGGGCGCGGAACAGCGCCTCGGGCTGGGTGCGGAAGCGGCCATCGGCGATGCCCGCGTAGAGCGCATCGACCGTGGCATCGAGCGCCTGCCGCTGTTCGACGAGCGATGCGTCGAGCACCGCGCGCCCGGCGCCGCCGACCTGCGCCGCGGTCGCGAGTGCGGCGCGCGCCAGCCCGATCGACAGCCCGCACTGCAGGCCGAGGAACTCGGGCCGCGCCGTGGGCAGGAAGCGGTTGGCCTCGTCGTGGATCAGTTCGTCGGCCGCGAGCCGCGCGCCTTCGATGCGCAGCGACGCGGTGTTGCTGCCGCGCAGCGCGATCAGGTCGAGGTCGGCGCTGCGCTCCACGCCCGCCTGTCCACTCTGCAGCGCGGCCACGAGCGGCGCGCCGCCATCGGCACGCTGCACCACCACCGCGGCCACGAAGCCCTGGGGCCGCAGGTTGGTACACCACGGCACGCTGCCGTCGAGCCGCCAACCGGGCGTGCCCTCCTGCCGCGTGGCCGTGATCTGCAGCGCCTCGATGCCGCCGAGGAACTTCATCGCGTTCGACAGCCCCGAGGCACCGGCCAGGGAGCCGTCGAGCAGCGCGGGCAGCCAGCGCTCGCGCAGCGCCTGGTTGGGCGACTGCAGCAGGTATTCGATGAAGACGCGCTGGCCCCAGAAGGTGAAGGCCGCCGCCAGCGAATGGCCGGCCACGGCGGCGATGGCCTCGATGGCATCGCGCGTGTCGCCGCCCTGCCCGCCGATCGTGCGCGGCACGCCCAGGCCGAACAGCTGCGCGCCCGCGAGCCGCGGCAGCACCGCGTGCGCCTGCGCGTTGTCGCTGTCGAGCGCCTCGGCCTGCGTGTCGAGCCAGTGCCGGTCGGCCTCAGCCAGCATGGGCGGGCGCTGCGTCGGCGCGCAGGTTCTCGGGCAGGTAGGGCTGCAGTTGCGGATTGACCGCGCTGCCGGCCAGGCTGTTGGCGAAGTTGCACAGCGTGGCCAGGCTCACGCCCAGCACCACCTCGAGCACCTGGCGCTCGGAGAAGCCCGCGCCGCGGAAGGCCGCGAGCGCCTCGTCGCTGACCTTGCCGCGGCTCGCGATCACGGCCTCGGTGAAGGCGCGCACCGCATCGAGCCGCGCCTCTCCCGTGGCCTCGCCGCGCTGCAGCGCCACCACGGCCGAGGCCGGCAGCTTGGCCTGCTTGAGCGCCGCGGCCGAATGGCCGGCCACGCAGAAGTCGCAGCCGTGGATGCGCGCGGCCGTGATCTGCAGCACCTCGCGCTCGGCCAGCGTGAGTTCGCCGCGCGCGGTGGTCTGGGCCACGCCGAGGTAGGTCTCGAGCGCCTGCGGCGAATTGGCGAGGATGCCGATCAGGTTCGGCAGAAAGCCGTTGTTGGCGGCGGCGCGCGCCACCAGCGCACGGCTGGCTTCGGGCGCGGAGGTCTCGGTGTGCAGGGTCAGGCGTGTCATGTCGGTGCGGCTCGTGGGGTGCGGAAACTGGCACCGATTCTTCGCGGCCCGCCCGCGGGCATCAATGACCGGGCGTCTCGGATCTGTGCCGGTTCGTCTCGCTGGCGGTCACGCCGGCGGCCTCGCTGCGGTCGAGCCGCCGCGCGCGCTGCCAGGCGCCCGGCTGTTCGCCGATCACGCGCTTGAAGGTGCGCGAGAACGCGGCATAGGAGTCGTAGCCCACGGCCTCGGCGGCCTGCGCGATCGACTCGCCCTGCGTCAGCTTGCGCGCCGCGATCTGCATGCGCAGCAGTTGCAGGAACTGCAGCGGCGACTGGCCGCAGGCCTCGCCGAACTGGCGGAAGAAGGCCGCGCGCGAGAGATGCACGCGCTGCGCCATGTCGGCCACGCTCCAGGGCCGCTCGGGCGATTGCAGCAGCGCCGCCAGCAAGGGCGCGAAGCCGCGCCGGCGCAGCAGGCCCCAGAAGCCGCGCGCGTTCGCGTCGCTGCGCGCCACGTGGCGCAGGCCATAGAAGAACAGCAGGCCGGCGAGCCGGTCCATCAGCACCGAGGGTTCGGTGCCGGCGCGCAGCGCCTCGCTGCGCATCAGGTCGAACAGGGTGGCGGCCGAGGCCATCGCGAGGTCGTCGGCGCGCAGCACCAGGCAGTCGGGAAAGGACTGCGCGACCAGGTCGCGCAGCGGCCCGTCGAACGAGAAGAAGCCGCAGGCCAGCGCGGTTTCTCCCAGCGCGGGGCTGGCCGACAGCGGCTGCATCGCGCGCGGCGCGCAGTCGATGCCGGGGTCGGCATAGGGCGACAGGAAATGCGGCACGTCGCGCATCAGGAACACGCCGTCGCGCGGCGACAGCGCCACCGATTCGAGCCCCGGCCGGTGCAGCCAGCAGCGGCCCTCGAGGATCAGGTGGAAGCTCGCGCGAGCACGGCCCGCCGTGGAGGCGCGCCAGCGGCCGCAGTACTGGCCCACATGGAACAGCGTGGCGTTCCATTCGAGGCTGCCGAGCAGCCAGTCGGCCACCCGGTCGGCCTGGGCGTCGAACCCGGCATCGGCCGACGGGCTGGCTGCGTCGGGAATGACGGTGAGGGAAGGCATGGGCCCGCCAGTGTGGCCGAGGCCGCGCGCGGCGCCAAAGAACGAATCGCTGTGAGCTTATGACCCGGAAACGACCCGTTCGCGCTCGCCCGCGGCCCGCGCCGTCGTCCGCGCGCGGCCGAGCTCCGCACTCACCGCGCCGCTGAGCGTCTCGAGATCGAAGGGCTTGCGCAGCACCGAGTGCGAACCGACCACCTTCTGCACCTCCGCCATGTCGGCATAGCCGGTCGCGACCAGCACCGGCATCTGCGGATAGAGCCGGCGCGCGGCCGCCGCGAGCTCGGCGCCGTTCATGCCCGGCATCAGGTAGTCGACCATCAGCAGGTCGGGCCGGCGGCGCTTCAGCTCCTGCAGGCCGCTGTGGCCATCGCTGGCCTCGCGCACGGTGTACTGCAGCAGGCGCAGGCCTTCGGCGATGCCCTGGCGGACCTCGGCATCGTCCTCCACCACCAGCACCTCGCTGCGCGGGTCCTGCCTGGCGGGCGCGGCACCCTCGCGCTCGCGCGGCGATGCGGCGTCATCCGCCTGCTCGGGCTGCGACAGCGGGAAGCGCAGGGTCACGGTCGCGCCCTCGCCCGGCGTGCTGCGGATCTCGGCCTGGCCGCCCGACTGGCTGGCGAAGCCGTAGACCTGGCTCAGCCCCAGGCCCGTGCCATGGCCATTGGGTTTGGTGGTGAAGAAGGGATCGAACACCTTGGAGAGCACCGCGCTCGGTATGCCGCTGCCGGTGTCCTGCACGCTCACCAGCACCTGCGGCGAACCGTCGGCGGCGCTCGCCAATGCCGTGCGGATGGTCAGTTGCCCGCCCTCGGGCATCGCGTCGCGCGAATTGACCGACATGTTCAGCAGCGCCATCTCGAGCTGCGCGCCATCGAGCATCACCCAGAGTTCATCCGCCCAGAGGTCGAACTCGACCCGCACCTTCGAGCCGACCGAGACCTCGATCAGCTCGCGCAGATTGGTGACCAGCGCATTCACGCCATGCAGCCGCGGCACCAGGCTGCGCGCCCGCGCAAACGACAGCAGCTGCCCGGTCAGTCGCGAGCCGCGCGCCACCGACTCCTTCGCGCGGCGCGCATAGTCGGCCAGCTTGCCTTCGGGCGCCAGCCGCTTGATGAACTCCAGGTTGAGGTTGACCACGTGCAGCAGGTTGTTGAAGTCGTGCGCGATGCCGCCCGTGAGCCGGCCGATGGCCTCGAGCTTTTGGCCCTGCACCACGTTGGCCTGCAACCGTTCGCGCTCGGCGATCTCGCGCATCAGCCAGTCGTTGGCGCCCGCGAGTTCGGCCGTGCGGGTGGCGATGCGCCCTTCGAGCTCGGCATTGAGCCGCTCGACCGTGGCCTTGGCCGACTCGATGTCGTTCAGGTGGCGGCGCGTGGCGTACTGCCGCTGGCGCGCGCGCAGGGCAGAGCGCGCCGCGCTCGCGAGCGTCTCGGGGTTGAGCGGCCGCTCGAGCAGCACCGAGTTGCCGAGTTGCTGCAGCGAGGCCTGCGCGCTGGCCGAACGCCGACCCGACTGGCGCATCGCCAGCACCACGAAGGGCAGGTCGGACCAGGCCGGCTGCTTCGCCAGGCAGGCGCCCAGCGCGCTGTCGAAGCCGTCCGCCAGCGACTCCTCGGTCACGATCGCCGCCGCGGCCGCGATCTCGAGTTCCACCAGCAGCGATGCCGCGTCGGCGCAGACCAGGCAATCGATGCCCTGGCCCTCGAGCAAGGCCCGGATCACCTGCGCATCCCGGCCGCGCGGCGCGAGGATCAGGATGCGGTTTTCCACGCCGGCCCTTTCATGCGGACGGCGTGGCGATATCGCTATCGCCCAGCAGTGGCTGCGTGCCCGTGTAGCGGGCCGCGCCCGACAACACGCCCTGGAAGTCGCTCAGCGCCTTGCCGACCTCGACCCCGTGCGGGCCCAGGCGGAACTCGCGGATCGATTGCTCGTGCGCGTTGGTGCGGCTCTTGATCACCGAGATCGCCTTCAGCAGGTTGCCGCGTGCCTCGAAGTACCTGAAGTTCAGCATCGCATCGCTCAGGTAGCTCAGGTCCACGTCGGCGCGCATCTCGCCCACGGTGCCATGCAGCGACAGGATCAGCAGCGTGGTGAGCCCGCGCAGGTTCAGGTAGGCCAGCAGCTCGTGCATCTGCAGTATCAGGTACTTGCCGCCGGGCATGGCGTGCAGGTAGGCATTGAGGCTGTCGATCACCACCATCTGCACGCCGTCCTGCTCCACCGCCATGCGCACCGAGTGCGCGAACTGGCCCGGCGAGACCTCGGCCGGATCCAGCGTGCGGATCGTGATGTGGCCCGAGCTCATGTAGGGCTCGACGTCGAGCCCCAGCGCCCGCGAGCGCTGCCGCAGCGTGCCCAGGCCCTCGTCGAACAGGTAGTAGGCCACCTTCGAGCCGCGCCGCGCGGCGGCCACGGCGCAACTGATCGCAGTGGTGGTCTTGCCCACGCCCGCGGGTCCGGCCAGCAGCAGGCTGCTGCCCGGTGTCAGGCCGCCGCCCAGCAGGGTGTCGAGCGCCGCGGTGCCGGTCGAGACCAGGCGCTCGTCGATCCGCTGCTCGTGCTCGCTGGCCACCAGGCGCGGAAACACCTGCAGCCCGCCGCGGTCGAGGTTGAAGTCGTGCTCGCCGCTGCGGAACTTCACGCCGCGCAGCTTCACCACGCGCAGCCGCCGCTTGTCGGCGCCATAGTCGTTGGTGTTCTGCTCCAGGTGCAGCACGCCGTGCGCGATGCTGTGCAGGTGCTGGTCGCCATCGCCGCCCGAGCGGTCGTCGAGCATCAGCACGGTGCAGCCGCGCTGCGCGAAGAAGCGCTTCAGCGCGAGGATCTGGCGCCGGTAGCGCAGCGCGCTCTGGGCCAGCAGCCGCATCTCCGACAGGCTGTCGAAGACCACGCGCTGCGGCTTCTGCTCGTTGACCAGGCGCATGACGTCGCGCGTAGTCTCCCCGAGCTCGAACTCCGAGGGATGCAACACCGTCTGCTCGGCCTCCTCGCTGAGCCCCTCGTCGCTCACCAGGTCGTAGACCTCGATGCCCTCGAGCGACCAGCCGTGCGAGGCCGCGACCTCGGTCAGTTCCTCGGAGGTTTCGGACAGGGTGACGTAGAGCCCGCGCTCGCCGGCAGCGCGGCCGGCCTGCAGGAACTGCAGCGCGAGGGTGGTCTTGCCGGTGCCCGGCGTGCCCTCGACCAGGTAGAGATGCTGGGCGGGCAACCCGCCGCCGAGGATGTCGTCGAGGCCCGGGATGCCCGTGGAGGTGAGTGAGGATGGCATGACAGCAAAGCGTTTTTTTGGAGGAATACACGCCCGGGATGACCCAGGCCGCTCTGCATGCCACGTGGTGGTCCAGGAAGAGGGTCACTGCTTCATCGGCAGCGGCGGTGCAACTCATCAACCACAACAAATTCTGACTGGAATTCTCGCGCGCGGGATGCCCCGCGACAGGGGCGTTTCGGGCACTTCGCGTGTAAGCCATTGCCTCGTGCGGGCAAGGCAGGACGGTGCCAGGCCACCGCGACCGGTGGCGTCAGCCGTGCGCGATCGCGGCCCAGGCCGCGGCGAACAGCGTCGAGCCCGCGGCGGCCAGCAGCCCGCCCACCAGCCATTTGAGCGTGCGCGGCTGCAGCCGGTTGGGCAGCCGGTGATGCAACCGGGTGGCCGCATAGACCACCGGCATCGCACAGGCCGCGAGCAGCGCGGCACGCCACGAGAAGTGCCCGGTCGGCACCACGATCACGAGCCGCACCAGCGAGTTGAACGCGAACATCAGCAGCAGCGCGCGCCTTACCAGCTCGCGGTCCAGCGGCTGCCGGTACATGTGGAACACGATCGGCGGCCCCGAGCTCGAGAACAGCCCGCCGAGCACGCCCGACAGGCAGCCGACGATGGCGAAGCTCCTGCGCCCCGAGATCGCCGGCAGCGGCTTCGCCTGCAACACCAGCAGCACCGCGCAGCCGAGGATCGACACCCCCAGCAGCGCGCGCAGCCAGTCGACCGCGCTGCCGCTGAGCCAGGTCAGCAGCATCAGCCCGACGATCACGCCCACCGTGCTGCCATTGAGCGCCGGCTTCATCAGCTGCCACGGCACCGGCCCGGGCCGCGCGCGGAAGTAGGTCCAGGCATTGATCAGGCTCAGCACCGTGGCCGCGTTGGCCGCGTCGCCGACGCTCGCGATGTGGAACACCGACACCAGGCCGAGCAGGATCAGGCTGAAGGCGAAGCCGGTGAGGTTCTGGGCGTAGGTGGCGAGGGCGACGCAGGCCATGAAGGCCAGCACCGGGCCGGCGCCGGAGAAGAGGTCTTGCACGCGTCGGCCTTCAGCGGCGCGGGTCGGGCAGCACTTGCGCGCTGGCGACGGCGTTGCGAAGCCGCGGAGGCGAAAGACGAGACGTGGGAAGCGATCCGGCGGGATCGGGAACGAACGGGGGCACGGGCGCAGACATCGGGGGAAGCGGGGGGAAGGCGCGGTCGCGGGACGAGGCGCCTGCAGTCGAGAGTGATGCCGGGGGCCGGCATCGGGGGTGAATTATAGGTGGGCCCCCTGGGCGCACGCAGCACGCCGCACCGCCTCTCCAGCGCTGGCGGGTCTCCCGGTCCCGCTCCCCTGTCATGCGGCGTCGAAGTACCCCGGCTCCACGAGCAGCAGCGAGCCGTCGGCTCAGCGCGCCGCGCTCGCGCGCGGATCGTGACCGCAGGCGATGCCCGGCGCGCCCCGTTCGTTCTCCGCCAGCACGATGCCCCAACGAAGCAGCACGCGGCGCTCGGGCCCCTCACCGGTCCAGGGCAGCTCCATGCTGCCGGCGCAATCCACGGTCTTCATCAAGGGCTCGAGCAATGGCCCCTCAGCCTGGAACGGCCGCGTGTCGAGCATCAGCACCATGCCACCCTCGCGCGCCAGCACGCCCGGTGCCAGCCAGGGCGAGGTTCGCTCGTCGCCGTCGATGAGCAGGCGCACGCCGGGATCCATCCGCAGCGCGACGGCGCCCGCGAACCAGGTGTCGCCGACCAGCAGCGTCAGCGGACGCTCGCCCATGCGATCGCGCCATGTCGCCTCCACCGCCGCCGCGATCCGCTGCGATGGCAGGTTGGCGCGTGTCGCGCGGCCGGCCCGCGCGCTCCAGACGCCGTCGACCCCCGCATAGGCCCAGGCGGTGGCGATGTGCAGCACTCCCACCACCGCCAGCACCGCCTGCCAGCGGCGCCGGCTCCAGCGCTCCACGTCGAGCCACGGCAGCGAGGCAGCCGCCCATACGCCCAGCGGCAGGAAGAAGGTCGTGAGCCAGGCCGGAATCAGCCGCGAATGCAGCAAGGCCGAAGCGACCAGCACCAGCACGGTGGGACCGAGGGTCGCCCAGGCCAGGAAGCGCCGGTCGAATGCCGCGGGCAGCGGCGCCGGCTGCGTGGCCGCTTCGCGCCGCTGCGCGAACCAGGCCCAGCCGATGAACAGCAGCATCGGCGACAGCCGCGCGAGCTGGACCAGCAGCACGAACACCGGCCGCGGCAGCAGGTGCCTGCCGGCTGCATGCACCGAATGGACCGAGTGGCGTGCATAGAGCACCGTGGTGTCGCCATGCTGCAGCACCCACCACAGGTGCGGCGCCAGCAGCACCAGCGCCAGCGCGCTGGCCAGCAGCAGGTCGCGCCGCACGCGCGCATCGCGCCACAGGCCCTGGCGGACCACGAAGCCCAGGCCCACGGCGAACTGCACCGCGGCGCTGTACTTGGTGAGCATCGACAGGGCCGCGAACAGCCCGAGCCAGACCCAGTCGGCGCGCCCGCTCCCGGCCGGCCGCAGCACGCGCCACAGCATCCACCAGTAGCCCGCGAGCGGCAGCAGCTGCACCGTGTTGTGGTTGTAGACCACCGCGCGCTGCACGTGGTAGGTGACCAGCGTGCCCAGCAGCAGCGCGAAGGCCGCGCGCGCCGGCGTCATCATCTCGCGCGACCAGCGCCACAGCAGGTAGAGCGCGCCGACGCCGCAGCCCACGCCCCCCACGTAGGTCAGCCACGGCTGCCGGCCGAGCAGCGCCACCGGCAGGCTCAGCAGCCAGCTCGGCAGCGGCGGATGCTTGTAGTAGCCCCACTGCAGGCTGCCGCTCCAGAACAGCTCCTCCACGTTGTCCCAGGGCGGCGTGACATCGAGCGCCACCATCGGCCAGGCCCATGCCAGCACCAGCGCCACGAGCAGCGCGGGCACCCAGCGCTCCATCGGCGCGCCGCCCGTGGCGGTGGCATCGGCAGTGGGGAGAAAGCGGCCCGGCACGGGCGTCGATCCGGAAGTCATGGGCGGGATTTATAGGGGCCGCACCTCACCGCCGCCTGACTTCGCGAACGATGGTTTCGACGCGTCGCGATGCGCGTGGAGCCGGCCATGCTGACCCCGCACTGACCCGGCCGAATGGGGTGCATCGCGCACATGGAATTGAGTGCTTTCCCATGCACAAGCTCGTAATCTCCGGCCCATTCCCTGTCACGGTACGCGTCGTGCCGCCAGCCCCATCATGAACGCACCCATCCCCGAGTTCTCCAGGCTGCAGAGGCCACGAGCGGTTGCGATACCGAGCATCTCGTGCGTCGTTCCCTGCTTCAACGAAGCACGCAACCTGGGCGCCCTGCTGCCCGAACTCGAGCGCATGCTTCGCGCCACCCAGTTGCGTTGGGAAGTGATCGTGGTCAACGACGGCAGCACCGACGACACCGAGCTCGTCCTCGGCGCCTGGTGCGAGCGGCCGGGCATCCGCAGCCTCTCGCTGTCGCGCAACTTCGGCAAGGAAGCGGCCCTGACCGCCGGCCTGGGCGCGGCGCGCGGCGACGCGGTGGTGCTGCTCGACGGCGACATGCAGCACACGCCCGCGCTGGTGCGCGCCATGATCGACCAGTGGCGCGCGGGCGCCGAGGTGGTCTATGCGGTGCGCGAGGACCGCCGCGACGAGGGGCCGCTCAAGACGCTGAGCACGCGCCTGTTCTACCGGCTGCTCAACGCCTCCGACCGCTTCGCGGTGCCCGAGAACGCGGGCGACTTCCGGCTCATGGACCGCAAGGTGGTCGATGCGCTGCTGAAGCTGCCCGAGCGCAGCCGCTTCATGAAGGGCCTGTACGCCTGGGTCGGCTTTCGCGCCGTGGCGCTGCCCTACACGCCGGCGCCGCGCGCCGAGGGGCGCAGCCGCTTCAACGCGCGGCGCCTCGTCAAGCTGGCGCTCGACGGCCTCACCTCCTTCACCACCTGGCCGCTGCGCATGGTCAGCGTGGCCGGCCTGCTGCTCGCGGTTCCGGCCTTCGGCTACGGCAGCTACGTGGTGCTCGACTACATGTGCTTCGGCAACGAGGTGTCGGGCTGGTCGACCATCGTCGTGAGCCTGATGTTCTTCATCGGCGTGCAGATGATCTCCACCGGCATCCTCGGCGAGTACGTCGCGCGCATCTTCGAGGAGGTCAAGGGCCGGCCCGTCTACGTGGTGCGCGAGCAGCGCGGCCACGGCCTGGAGACCGAGGAGCCATGACCTCGCACGTCGCCGCAACGCAACGGCTTTGCATCTGCGCCGACGACTTCGGCATGAACGCGGGCATCAACGCGGCGGTGCTCGACCTGATCGCGCGGCGCAATCTCTCGGCCACCGGCTGCCTGGTGCTGCGCGAGGCCTGGCCCCGGGGGCTGCCCGCGCTGCGGCGCGTCGATGCCGCGTGCGTCGACGTGGGCCTGCACCTGGACCTGACCCCGCCACGAACCGCGGGCGCCGAGGAGCCCGGCCTCGGTGCGCTGGTGCTGCGCTGCTACGCGCGGTCCATGCCGCGGGCACGCCTGCGGCAGACCATCGCCGGGCAGCTCGCGCGCTTCGAGGACGGCCTGGGCCGCGCGCCCGCCTTCGTCGACGGCCACCGGCACGTGCACCAGCTGCCGATGGTGCGCGAGCTGCTGCTCGAGGAGCTGTCGCGCCGCTACGCGGCCGCGCCGCCATGGCTGCGCAACACGCGGCCCGGCGCGGCCGCGTTCAAGCCCCGGGTCATCCATGCGCTGGGAGGCCGCGCGCTGGTGCGCGACGCCGCGCGGCGCTCGATCCCGACGAGCCGGGGCCTGCTGGGGGTCTACAACTTCGCGGGCGGGGTGGCGGGCTACCGGCAGCGCCTGCTCGCCTGGCTGTCCGCCGCGCGCAGCGGCGACGTGCTGATGTGCCATCCCTCGCTGGCCGAGGACGCCGGCACGCCGCACCACGAAGCCAGGGCCGCCGAGTACACGGTGCTGGCGGCCATGGAGTTCCCGTGGCGCGATCCCCGGGGCGGGCAGGTCGAGCTCATGGCCCTGTCGGGCGGGATGCATGGGTTGCGCACAATGTGCTGCCCGACCCACGACACCGCGACCCGATGACCTCCGCAAGCCTCCCACTCGACCATGCCTACCGCGCCTACCTCGACTGCCTCAACGCGCGGGACTTCGGCGCGCTGGGCCGCCATGTGCACGAGGAGGTCAGCCACAACGGCGTCCACCTCGGCGTCGCGGGCTACCGCCGCATGCTCGAGAAGGACTTCGACGACATTCCCGACCTGCGCTTCGAGCTGGAGCTGCTGGTCGTGGACGCGCCGCGCGTCGCAAGCCGGCTGCGCTTCGACTGCACGCCGAAGGGACGCTTCCTGGACCTCGACGTCGACGGCCTGAAGGTGTCGTTCGCCGAGAACGTCTTCTACGAGTTCGTCGACGGACGGATCGCGCGCGTGTGGTCGGTCATCGACAAGGCGGCCATCGAACACCAGCTCGTGGCGTCGCGCGGCGCGCGGCAGCCCTACTGAGCGTCGAAGCTCAGCACGAATCGCCCCGCTTCCGCCAGGCCGCCGCATTCGAGCAGCAGGCCGCACTCGCTGGTTCGCAGCGCCGGAAAGGTGCTTCGGCTCACGGCACGGCCGCTGCCCGCGGCCACCTCGCGGCCATCGAGCGCGAGCGTCCAGCGCCCCTGTTCGGCCAGCCGGCCGATGACGACCTCGAGGCCGCCGCGCGCGCCGGCGCAGCGGCGCAGCGCGAACCGGAGCCGCCGCGACGCCGGATCGAAACGGGCCTGCAGCACGTCCACGGCATCGCCCACTTCCACCAGCGCGGGATGGCGGCGCTCCTCGGCGGCGATGGGTTCGTTGTAGAGCTTCCAGAGCCCGTCGGGCACGTTGAGCGCCGCATAGCCCATCAGCACGTTGCCGCACATCGGCTCCATCAGCGTGCGATGGCCCTCGGCGTCCTGCGGCGCGTCGTTGCGCGGAAAGTAGAAGCCGCCATCGCGCCAGGTGGGCGCCATGTGGCGCTCGGCATGGCGCTCGAGGCCGGCCAGCGTCGCGGCATCGCCCATCTCCGAGGCCCAGGTCGCGGCCCAGCCGAAATCGGAATCGTCGTTGACCACCGCCTGGCCCATGATCAGCGGCCGCTCGGCCGAGCGCACCGACAGCGCGCCGTCGCGGCCCTCGACCAGCCAGTCGCGGATCTGCGCGGGATAGTGGCTGTGCACGAACTCGCGGTTCCACATGTTCATGAGCGTGCCGCACCAGGCGTCGGCCCAGGGCGAGGGGCCGGCGTTGTCGCGCACGACCTGCGTGTCCTGCGCCATCATCATGTTGTAGTGGCCGTTGGCGCCCAGCCGGCCGAACTGCGACCAGGCCTTCTGGTAGGCCTCGGTGACCTCGGCCGCCACCGAGCGGCCATTGACCAGGTCGTGCATACGAAAGCCGAGGATGGCCGGCTGGTTGCAGATCTGGAACACGCAGTTGGGCTCGCAGGCCACGCCCAGGTAGCCGCTCTCGACCATCTGCCAGTACACGGTCTCGTTGAGGCTGTTCTGGTCGTACTCGTAGCGCCGCTCCTTGCCGCCCCAGAAGAAGGACCAGTAGCTGAAGGTGAGCGCGCCGTGCGCGGCGTAGCGGTGATCGTCGAACAGGTAGTCGTAGAGCAGCGCCATCGACTGCACGTAGGCGCTGTACATGATGTTGTCGCGCGCGACCGGATCCCACTGCTCCTCGAGCCGGTCCGACAGGTGCAGGTTGAACACGCTGCCGCCGCGGCTGACGCGCGCCCAGTACATCCAGACCTCGGGCAGCAGCATCTTCTCGACCAGGCGCTCGAAGACCGGCTTGAACGCGCCCGGCGCGGCCGGCAGGCGATGGCGATGCGCCAGCGCCAGCGCATAGGCCATGTACGAGAGCTGGAAGCGGTAGCCGCCGAAGTCGTCCTGGCCCGCGCCGCGCCCCTGCATCAGCGACCAGTCGTTGGGCGGCTGGCGCGCGAGGTTGGCGAAGTGGCGCAGGTGCCCGGCCTGGCGGTCGGTGAGGGTGTCGTGGGCTTCGGCGGTGGTCATGCGGTCTTCTGCTCGGGTTCGATGCGCCGGGCGATCCAGGCCGCCAGGCAGGCGTTGACGCGTTCGGGCTGCTCCTGCTGCATCCAGTGGCCGCTGTCGACCACGGCCTCGCTGAGGTCGCCGCACATCGCGCGCATGGGCGCGGCCAGGCGCGAGTCGCGGGTCTCGCAGATCCAGTCGAAGGCGGCATGCAGGAACAGCACCGGCATCGCGAGCCGCCCCGCGGCGGGCGCGGTGGCCGCGAAGGCAGCGTTGCGCGCCATGTTCATGTACCAGGCGTCGGGACCGAAGAAGCCGTTGCGGCCCAGTCGCTCGGCATATTCGGCGAGCGCCTCCTCGGAGAGCACGGCGGCGTCGCGCGGCAGGTCGGGCGCGATGCCCGCGCCGCCGAACCAGCCGCCGTCGCGCCGCATCGTCGCGGTGCGGTAGGGCTTGCCGCGCCCCTCCGGATTGCCGCGTCGCATCAGCGCCTTGACGGTGCGCCGCGGATCGGCCTCGAGCGCGGCCCGCGCCGCCTCGAAGCTTTCCTGGTAGTGGCACTGGTAGTCCCACTGGCCCGCCGGATACAGGGCCTGCGGATACACGGCACGGCCGACCAGCGGCAGCAGGCTGTCGAGCGTGAAGCCGCTCGGCAGATAGGGAACGCACAGGCTCGCGACGCCCAGGCACTTGTCCGCATGATGGCTGGCCATGCTCCAGACCACCGGCGAGCCCCAGTCGTGGCCGACCCAGATCGCCCGGTCGCGCCCGAGGTGCGCGAGCAGCTCGACCATGTCCTGCACGATCTGTTCCATCGCGTAGTCCTCGCATGCCGGATGCACGGTCGAGCCGCCGTAGCCGCGCATGTCGGGCGCCACCACGCGAAAACCGAGCGCCGCGAAGCACTCGATCTGGTGGCGCCAGCTCACGGCCAGTTCGGGCCAGCCGTGCACGAACACGATCAGCGGCCCGTCGGCCAGGCCGGCCGCCAGGTAGCGGGTGGTGTGCCGCGGGGTCGCGCATTCGTGCGCAGTGATCTCGTGTCGCATCTTCATCTCCCTCACATGCCGAGGTAGGCGGCCTGCACCGCGGGGTCGGCGAGCAGCGCGCGGCCCGGGCCTTCGAGCGTGATGCGGCCGGTCTCGATCACGTAGCCGCGGTCGGCGATGGCCAGCGCGGCGCGCGCGTTCTGCTCCACCAGCAGGATGGTCTTGCCTTCGTCGCGCAGCCGGCCGATGACGCCGAAGATCTCCTTCACGATCAGCGGCGCCAGCCCCATCGAGGGCTCGTCGAGCAGCAGTAGGCGTGGCCGGCCCATCAGCGCGCGCGCCATCGCCAGCATCTGCTGCTGCCCGCCCGACAGCGTGCCGGCCGCCAGGCGCCGGAACTCGCCGAGGATGGGGAACAGCGCGTACATCGCCGCCAGGTCGCTCTCGACCTGCGCGGGATCGTTGCGCACGAAGGCGCCGAGCCGCAGGTTGTCCTCCACCGTCATCGGGCCGAACACCTGCCGGCCCTCGGGCACCTGGCAGATGCCGCGCTTGACGCGCACGGCGCAGGGCGCGCGCACGATCGGCTCGCCATCGAAGGCGATGGCGCCGGACGAGACCGGCTGCACGCCCGAGATGGCGCGCAGCAGCGTGGTCTTGCCCGCGCCGTTGGCACCCACCAGCGCCACCAGCTCGCCTTCGCGCACCGCGAGGTCGACGGCGTGCAGCGCCTGGATGCGGCCGTAGTGGCTGGTCAGGCCCCGCACCTCGAGCAGCGTCTTCATCGAGCGGTCCTCCTGCATCGCGGGTACGGCGTTCATGCCTCGGCCCCCAGGTAGGCGGCGATCACCTCGGGGTCGTTGCGCACCTGCGCCGTGCTGCCGAGCGCCAGGCGGCGGCCGTAGTGCAGCGCCAGGATGCGGTCCGACACGCCCATCACCAGCTTCATGTCGTGCTCGACGAGCACGACCGTGGTGCCGTTCTCGGCGATCCGGCGGATCAGCACCTCGATCTGTGCCGTCTCCGTGTGATTGAGCCCGGCGGCCGGCTCGTCCATGAGCAGCAGCCGCGGCGAGGCGGCCAATGCGCGCGCGATCTCCAGCCGCTTGAGCGCGCCATAGGACAGCTGGCTCGCCTGCGCCTTGGCATGCGCGCCGACGCCGACGAAGTCCATCAGCTCGAGCGCCCGTTCGCGGCATTGCGCATCGGCGCGGCGCAGCGCGGGCGGGCGGAACATGCCGCGCAGCAGGCCCGTGCCGAGCGACAGGTGGGCGCCGATCATCACGTTGTCGACCGCGCTCATGTTCATGCACACCTGCAGGTTCTGGAAGGTGCGGCTCAGCCCCCTGCGCGCGAGCTGCTCGGGCGGCGTGCCGTCGACGTCGCTGCCGAACAGCGCGATGCGGCCGGCCGTGGGCCGGTAGATGCCGGTCACGAGGTTGATCAGCGTGGTCTTGCCGGCGCCGTTGGGACCGATGATCGCGTGCACCGTGCCCGCATGCACCTCGAAGCTCAGGTCCTGGATCGCCTTCACGCCGCCGAAGGCGATCGACAGCCCCTCGACCTTCAGCGCATCGACCACCGGCTTGGCCAGCGCGCTCATGAAGGCCTCCTGGCGAACAAGCCCTTCAGGGTCGGCACGATGCCCGCGCGCATGAAGATCATGGCGGCCGTGAGGATGATCCCGAGCAGCAAGGTCTCGAAGGACTCGAAGGCATGCAGCACCTGCGGCAGCAAGGTGATGATGGCCGCGCCGACGATCGATCCGAAGACCGAGGCGGTGCCGCCCAGCACCACCATCATCACGAACTCGACCGAGCGCGTGAGGCCCGCGGCCGCGGGCGTGAGGAAGCCGACGTAATGCGCCATCAGGCTGCCCATTACGCTGGCCATCACGGCCGACAGCACGAACACGCGCGTCTTGAAGCGGCCGGCCTCGATGCCCACGGTGCGCGCCGCGACTTCCGAGCCGCGGATGGCCTGCAGCGCGCGGCCGGCCGGCGAGTCGACCAGGTTCGACGCGGCCCAGGTCGCGAGCAGCAGCAGCGCCGCGGTGAACGCATACCAGGCTGGCTCGCCCGACAGCGACCACCCGAACACCGACAGCGCCGGCACCGTCATGCCGTCCGAGCCGCCGGTCCAGCGGGTCTCGTTGTTGAAGACGATGGTCGCGATCAACCCGAGCGACAGCGTGGCCATCGCCAGGTGATGACCGGCCAGCCGCAGGATCGGCCGCGCGACCACGAAGGCCAGCACGCCCGTCGCCGCCGCGCCGGCGGCCAGCGCGGCCAGCGGCGGCCAGCCGAAATGCGTGGTCAGGATCGCCGAGGCGTAGGCACCGAAGCCGAAGAAGGCCGCGTGCCCCAGGCTGATCTGCCCCGCGTAGCCGAACAGCAGGTTGAGGCCGATCACGACCACCGCGTTGATGGCGATGCGGATCGCGATGTCGTAGGCGAAGCCGCTCGGCCCGAGCACCGGGAACAGCAGCAGCAAGGCCGCGAGCAGCGCAAGGCCGGCATGGCGGGTGGGAAATCTCATACGCGCTCCGTCACCCGCACGCCGAACAGGCCGCGTGGCAAGAACATCAACACCAGCAGGATCAGCACGAAGGCCACCGCATCCTTGTAGGCGGCGGAGACGTAGCCTGCGGCCAGCGCCTCCATCACGCCCAGCACCAGGCCGCCGACGATCGCGCCCGGCCCGCTGCCGATGCCGCCGAGCGCGGCGGCCGCGAAGCCCTTGAGGCCGAGCACCACACCCGCGTCGTAGCTCGTGAAGGTGATCGGCGCGGTGATGACGCCGCCGATGGCGCCCAGCGCGCCCGACATCGCGAACGACACCAGCATCACGCGGTCGGTGCCGATGCCCACCAGCGCGGCGGCCAGCGGGTTGTGCGAGGTCGCGAGCATGCCCTTGCCCGAGAGCGTGCGGCCGAAGTACCAGGCCAGCAGCACCACCACCGCCAAGGTCACGCCCAGCACCCACAGGCTCTGCGGCACCAGCGTGGCGCCCGCGACGCGCAGCGGCGCATCGCCCGAGAACGCGGGCAGCGCATGGTTGCCCTTGCCGAGCACGACCTGCACCACGCCGCGGATCACGAGCGCGACGCCCAGCGTGATGATCAGCAGCGTGATCAGCGGCGCGCCGCGCGCGGGCCGCACCGCGAGCCGCTCCATGCAGGCGCCGGTGAGCACCGACGCGACGATGGCCACGGCGATCGCCAGCGGCAGGCCGCTGCCGGCCTCGACCATGGCCGCCGCCGTCATGGCGCCGAGCATGATGAACTCGCCCTGCGCGAAGTTCACGATGTGGCTCGCGTTGTAGATCAGCGCATAGCCGAGCGCCGCGAGCGCGTACATCGCGCCGACCGTCAGGCCGGAGAAGAGGAACTGCAGCAGTTCAGAGAACATGGTGGCCCCCATGCCGGCGCGGTAGCGTGCTCACTTGACGAGCTCGAAGCGGCCGTTGCGCACCTCGATGATGCGCAGCGAGTCGGTCGTCAGGCCGTTGTGGTTGGCCGGCGTCATGGTGAAGGTGCCGTTCAGTCCCACGAGCCCCCTGGTCGATTCGATCGCGTCGCGCAGCTTCGCCTTGTCGGTGCCGTTGGCGCGCTTGATGCCGTCGACCGCGATGGCCAGCGCATCCGCCACGTTGCCGCCGAAGGGCGAGGCGTCGACCTTGTAGGCCTCCTTGAAGCTGCGGTAGTAGTCGAGCGAAGGCGCCTTCTGCGGATCGCCGTCCTTCAGCGCGTCGGGCACCACGAAGCCCGTGGTCGGCATGCGCACGCCTTCGGTGGGCGCGCCGCCGAGCTTGATGAACTCCTGGTTGACCGCGGCATGCGGCATGTAGACCGGCAGCTTGAAGCCCATCTGCGCGTAGTTCTTGATCGCGACGGCCGGGCTGGTGCCCGCGCCGCAGAAGACCAGCATCGCCTGCAGGTCCTGCAGGTTGCGCAGGCGGGTGAACTGCGGCGTGATGTCGGTGTCCTTCGGGCCGTAGCTCTCCTCGCCCACGACCGTGATGCCGAAGCGGGCCGCCGCCGCCGTGACCTCCTTGCGGCCCGACTGGCCGAAGCCGCTGGTCTCCGACAGCAGCGCGATGCGCTTGATGCCGCGCTCCTGCATGTCCTGCAGGATGCGCTCGGCCACCATGCGGTCGGAGTGCGGCGTCTTGAAGACCCACTTCTTCACCGGATCGACCAGCGCGAGCCCGCCGCCCGTGGAGACGAAGGGCACGCCGGCGCGCTCGGCATAGGGCACGATCGCCATCGCGGTCGGCGTGACGGTGCCGCCCAGCAGCACGTCGACCTTGTCGGTGTCGACCAAGCGCTTGGCGAAGGTATTGGCGTTGTTCGGGTCGGACTGGTCGTCGTAGATCGTGAGCGCGATCTTGCGGCCCAGCACGCCGCCCTGCTCGTTCAGCCGCTTGACGTGCAGCTCCAGCGTCTTCTGCTGCGGGTCGCCGATGAACCCCACCGGGCCCGTCACCGACAGGATGGCGCCGATGCGGATCGGCTCGCCCTGGGCCTGCGCGGCGGCGCCGACGGCGAGCCCCGCGAAGGCGAGAAGGGCATGGCGAATGAAAGCTCTCATGGTTTTCTCCGTCTAGTTGTGGGTCAGGCGCTCATGCGCATCTGCAGCTTGATCTGGCCGGGTGGCAGGCTGCCTTCGAGCAGCCGCGTGAACATCTGCTCGGCCTGCGCGAAGGGCACGGCATGCACCCAGCGCGTGTCGAGGTCGGGGAGCATCGCGACGGCCTCGCGGAACTCGTAGGGCGTGTAGCCGAACGATCCCTTCACGGTGCGCTCGCCGCCGATCAGCGGCCCGGCCGGGAACGCCAGGTCGGCGCTGTGCAGGCCGACCAGCACCGCCACGCCGCCCGGGCGCACCTTGAGCGCGGCGTCGCGCCGCGTGGCGACCGCGCCCACCGAATCGAAGACCACGTCGAAGCTGCCCTCGATGGCCTCGGCCGTGCGGTCGGCACCGCCCGCGTCGGCGAAGGCGCGGCGCTCGGCCGACAGGTCGGTCACCGTCACGTCCTTCACGCCGAAGCGCTTGAGCACGAACAGCAGCGACAGCCCGATCGAGCCCGCGCCGAGGATCGCGACCGGCCCGCTGCCGATCGCGGCGGCGCCGAGTCGGTAGGCATGCAGCGCGGTGGCGATCGGGTCGGCCATCGCGGCCTGCGTGATCGTCGCGTGGCCCGCCGGCACGAGATTGCCCTCGGGCACCGCGACCGCCTCGGCGAAACCGCCGTCGCGGTGCACGCCGATCACCTGGCGGCGCTCGCACAGGTGGGCGCGGCCTTCGCCGCAGGCGCGGCAGCAGCCGCAGGCCAGCAGCGGATTGACGATGACGCGCTCGCCGGTGTCCTCGCGCAGGCCGACGAACTCGTGGCCGAGCGTCATCGGCGCCTCGGCCTTGGGCCGCTCGTCGCGCACCACGCACATGTCGGTGCCGCAGACGCCCGCCTGCAGCACGCGGACCATGACTTCCCCGCTTCCGGGACGCGGCGCGGGAACCTCCAGTTGGCGGACCGTCGCGTCGCCCACGTAGACCAGTGCTTTCATGCGTTTCTCCAGGGGCGGGCTCAGGCGGCCGGCGCCGACGGCTTGCGCGCGGCGAGGCTCGGGTAGCGCTGCATCGAGGCACCGCCGTCCACGTAGAGGGTCTGGCCCGTCACGTAGGCCGCGTCGTCGCTCGCGAGGTAGGCGACCGCCGCCGCGATGTCCTCGGGCCGGGCCGGGCGCTGCAGCGGGATGTTGTCCAAGAAGGCCTCGCGCGCGACCGGGTCGGCAAGCAGGCGCGCCACCATCGGCGTGTCGGTGAGGCCCGGCCCCACCGACGCGACGCGGATGCCCTGCGCCGCAAGCTCGAGCGCCGCGACGCGCCCGAGCATCTCCATGCCGGCCTTGGCCGCGCAATAGGCCGCGAGCCCCTCGCCGGGCTGCCGCGCATTGGTCGAGGCGATGTTGACGATCACCGCCGGGCCGCCCTGCGCGAGCATCTGCCGCGCCTGCGCCTGCAGCGAGACGAAGACGCCCGTGAGGCACACGTCGAGCACGCGCTGCCAGGTCTCGAGCGTGGTGTCGACCAGGCGCGCGCTGGCACCCACGCCGGCCGCGTTGACGGCGATGTCGAGCCGCTCGAAGGCGGCGGCCGTGGCCTCGACGGCGCGATGCATGTCGGCGGCGTTCGCCACGTCCGCGGCGATCGCCAGCGCGCCGCCGCCGATCGCATCGGCGGTGGCACGCGCGGCGGCGGCATCGCGGTCGAGGCAGGCGAGGCGCGCGCCCTCCTCGGCCAGGCGCACGCAGATGGCGCGCCCGATGCCGGAGCCCGCGCCGGTGACCAGGGCCACGCGGCCCTCGAGTCTCTTGCCTGGCAAGGTCATCTCAGGCCTCCAGGTCGTCGGCATAGGGAACGAAGTTGCGCTCGGCATCGCGCTCGGCCATGCGGCCGACGAAGCGCTGCGTGATCGGGTGCATCACGGCGGGGTCGGTCATCACGTTGACGCAGGCCGGCCGGTTCGATGCCAGCGCGCGCGCGAGCGCCGCGTCGAGCTGCGCCACGTCCTCGACGAACTCCGCGTGGCAGCCGAAGCCGGCCGCGGCCTGCTCGTAGCGCGTGCGGCCCAGGTCGCTGACCATGCGCCGGCCCTCGCCGTACATCAGGTCCTGCCCGTGCGCCGACATGCCCCACATCTGGTCGTTGTTGACCACCACGACTACCGGCAGCCCGTGCCGCACCAGGGTGTCGAACTCGGCGAAGTTGAAGCCGATCGAGCCGTCGCCGGTGAACAGCACGACGCGCCGCCCGGGGTTGGCCACCTGCGCGCCGACCGCCAGCGGCAGGCCCTCGCCCATGCAGCCCACGTAGCCGTGGCCGAGCCAGCGGCCGGGCGCGTCGCTGTGCGCCGTCATGTCGATCCACGAATGCGATTCGCCGCCGTCGAGGCAGACCACCGCATCGCGCGGCAGTGCCGCCGCCACCGCCACCGCGAGGCGATAGGGATGCACGGGGCCGCTCTCGGCCGCCGCCACCTGCGCGAAGTTCTGCTTCGACGCGGCACCGACGGCGCACAGGCGATGCGCCCATGCGCTGGTGTCGGGCAGCGGCTCGGACTCGGTGGCGCTCAGCAGCGCACGCAGGGTTTCGCCGCAGTCGGCCGTCACCGAGAGGTCGGGTTCGCGGATGCGCCCCATCTCGCCGGGCTCGATGTCGACCTGGACGATCTTCGCCTCGGCCGGCAGGAAGGACTTGCGGCGGCCGCCGGTATAGATGCCGAAGCGCGCGCCCAGCACCAGCAGCAGGTCGGGCACCAGGCCCTGGCCGCGCGCCGGTGCCAGCGTGGCATAGCCGCGGCCCCACAGCGCATGGTCGGTGGGCAGCACGCCGCGCGACTTGGCATTGGTGAGCACGGGAATACCGGAGCGCTCGGCGAAGGCGCGCAGCTCGGCGGCGCAGCCCGCATAGAGCGTGCCGCCACCGGCGAGGATCACCGGGCGCTGCGCGCCGCGCAGCAGCGCGACGATGCGCGCCACCGCGTCGGCCGTGGGCGCGGGGCGCGTCGGCGCGCCGGCCGGGTCGAGGTGCCGAACCTCCTCGGGCGCGATCAGGCCGAACATCACATCGATCGGGATCTCGACGTAGACCGGTCCGGGGCGGCCCGTGGTCGCCTTGCGGATCGCCTGGCCCACCAGATCGGCCAGGCGGTTGATGTGTGGCACCTGCACGGCCCACTTGGTGACCGAGCGCATCACCGCCATCTGGTCGACGCCGCCGTTGACCGGCAGCGCATCGAGGTCCTGCAGCGGCGCCGCGCCGCCGATGACCAGCATCGGCACGCAGTCGGCGAGCGCATTGGCCACCGGCGAGACCACGTTGGTGATGCCGCCGCCGGCCGTCACCAGCGCCACGCCGAGGCGGCCGGTGCTGCGCGCATAGGCCGAGGCGGCAAAGCCCGCCGCCTGCTCGTGGCGCGTGTCGACCACGCGCAGGCCGGCGTCGCGCGCGGCCTGGTAGGCCGAATCGAGGTGGCCGCCATGAAGGGTGAATGCGGTGTCGGCGCCAAAGCGCCGGAGGACGTCGATCAGGATCTGACCGCCATTGAGTTTCGCCACGGATGCTCTCCAGAGTGCGCTTCGAGCGCGTTACCGAAAGGAGACGCGTGCGTTTCGAAAGCCGCGTCTCGTTGGTGGCGGACTTTAATTAAACACGTTCATTTAAAGATCGGTGTTTTCCCTTGGCCGCCGTTTGGGCCTCGCGAATCCACTGCCCGATCAATGCGTTCACCACGGCCTCGACCATCGCTTCGGTCGCCGACCAGGGCATGCTCGGCGTGACACGCGGGAACGCGATCACGCCGTGCGTGGCCGCGATCAGCGCGTCCATGGCCAGCGTGGTGTCGACGGGCCGGCATGGCAGCGAGGCCAGAAAGCCGTCGACGACCTGCCGGTAGAGCGCGAGCGAACGCACGACGCTGGCCGAGCGCCCGAAGGGCAGCCCCTCGGGCGTGTGCAGCGCCACGCGCTCGCGCGAGCCGGCGAACAGCACGTCGAAGTGGTCGGGGTGCGCGAGCCAGTAGTGCGCCGCGGCGAGGAACACCGCGCGCACGCGTCGCGCCGGGTCGGCCGTGGCCCGCGCGCAGGCCTCCATGGCGTCGGTGGCCGCGTTCATGTCGAACTCGCGGATCGCCACCAGCAGCGCGCGCTGGTCGGGAAAGTACTGGTAGATCGCGCCCGGCGAGTAGCCGGCCCGGGCCGCGATGTGGCGCATCGACATCGCACCCGCGCCCTGCTCGACCAGGATGCGGCGGCCCGCGTCGATGAAGGCCTGGCGCACCCGCTGCCTGTCGACCGCGGAGTACGCCTTGCGCCCGGTCACACGATGTGCCGGCGCAGGCGTTCGACCACGGCGTCGATGTCGAGCGCGTCGGGCAGGTGGGCCTGGTAGCGGCCGCCGGGCGCCATCAGGTAGGCGAAGGCCGTGTGCGGCACCACGTAGCCGCCCGGTGCGCCGGCGTCCGGCACCGGTTCCGCGAACACGCGGAAGGCCTTCTTGGCGGCCTCGACCTGCGCGGGCGTCCCGGTGAGCCCGGTGAAGCCGCCGGGCTGGCGCGCGACATAGGCCTGCATGGTCTTCGGGTCGTCGCGCCGCGGATCGACCGTGACGTAGAGCGGCTGGATGCGATCGGCCAGCGGCCCGAGGCGCTCGAGCGCGGCGCCCAGCTTGCCGAGCTCGCGCGGACAGACCACGGCGCAATGCGTGAAGCCGAAGAAGACCAGCAGATGGCGATCGCCGAAGCTGCGCTCGGTGACGGCGCGGCCATGGTGGTCGACCAGCTCGAAGCGGCCATCGATGGGCGCCGGGCGCGCCGTCGGCGCCTGGACGGGTTCGGCAGCCGTTGCGCCGCCGCAGCAGCAGGCGCGCACCGGCGCCGTGGAGGTCTCGTTCGTCATGGGCGGATATTAATTGCACATGTTCATTTATGAACCGGGTTTTCCCGTGCCCGGGCCTATACTTTTGCTCCACCGCCCCGCGCGGAAGAACCCCAGCCCCAGAGCCAAGCCACCCCATGTCATTCCGCCCGTCCAAACCCGAAGTCCTCAGCCGCGCGCGAACTCCCGAGGACAAGGCCAAGGTCCGGGAGGCCTTCATCGCCGCGGGTCGCAAGCTGTTCGCCGACGAGGAGCCGTCGACCGTCTCGCTGCGGCGCATCGCCGCGGCCGCCGGCTATGCGCCGGGCTCCATCTATCAGTACTTCCACGACCAGCAGGACCTGTTCTTCCACATCCGCGCGCACGACATGCAGGCCTCGACCGAGCAGCTGCGCGAGCTGATCGCGCGCGTGCGCAGTCCGCAGCGGCGCGTGCTCAAGCTCTTCATCGGCACGGCCGACTACTGGCTCGAGCACATGGAGGAATTCCTGGTGATCTTTCCCGCGCCCAGCGTGGACCGGGCGCCGGCGGTCGGCAGCGCCGGCGTGCCCTTCGGCCGGTCGCCCGTGGTGCAGGACAGCCTCAAGCTCTACTACGACACGGTGGACGAGTTCTTCCGCACCCTGGCGCGCCCGCCCATGAACGCGCGCCTGGCCACCGACATCCTGATCGCGGCGGTGCACGGCACGATCGTGTTTCCATGCATGACGCGGACCATGGACTGGTCCGACACGCGCCTGATGGTCAAGCACCTGGTCACGAGCATGGTGGACGACTGGGGCAAGAGCGGCCCTGCCGCCTGATACGCCGCCTGACGCGCCGCCGCGCGTCATGCAGTTTGATCGGCCCGGTCATGCCGCGCGCCGACCCGGCTTCGTATCCTCGGACCATTGAACGAGAGACAAGGTCCGCGCCGCCGCAGGTGGCGAGGGCCACACGGAGACCGACTTGCCATCGAACGAACCCGTCCTTGACGGCCTGGCGCGATTCGCCGCCGAGGCCCCCGCGCGACCGGCGGCCATCCTGGCCGAGACCGGCGAAACGCTGGACTACCGGCGCCTGCACGAACGCTCGGCGCGGCTCGCGCGCTTCCTCGCGGCCCGCCTCGAGGCCGGCGAAGTGGTGGCGATCCTGCTGGGCAACCGGCTCGAATACTTCGAGCTCACCTTCGCGGCACGCCGCGCCGGCCTCTACTACGTGCCGATCAGCACGCACCTCACGCCCGGCGAGATCGACTACATCCTGCGGGACTCGGGCGCGCGCATCCTGCTGACCGAGACGGCGCTGCGGCCCTGGGCCGAGCGCTCGGCCTGGCCGGCGCCGCTCGAGGAGGTGCTCTGCATCGACGCCGAAGACCCGGTCGAAGGCGCCGCGAGCTACCGCGCGCTCGTCGAGGCCGACGGCCCGGTACCGCCGCTGCCGGACCGGCCCCTGGGCCTGGACTTCGCCTACTCCTCGGGCACCACCGGCCGGCCCAAGGGCATCAAGCACAAGCTCGAGGACCAGCAGCTGCGCAAGGCGCTCGCGGGCGACTGGCTCTCGTTCTTCGCCTTCGATCCCGCGAGCGTCTATCTCTCGCCCGCGCCGCTCTATCACGCGGCGCCGCTGCGCTTCAGCGTGCGTTGCGTGGCCTTCGGCGGCACGGTGGTCCTGATGCGCCGCTTCGATGCCGAAGGCGCGCTCGCGGCGATCGCGCGCTGGCGCGTCACCCATTCGCAATGGGTGCCGACGATGTTCATCCGCCTGCTCGCGCTGCCGGCCGAACGACGCGCGGCCCACGATCTCTCGAGCCACCGGCTGGCGCTGCATGCGGCGGCGCCCTGCCCTCTCGAGGTCAAGCGCCGCATGATCGACTGGTGGGGCCCGATCGTCTGGGAGTACTACACCGGCTCGGAGCGCGCCGGCGCCACCGCGATCTCGGCACCCGAATGGCTCGCGCACCCGGGCTCGGTGGGCCGCGCGAAGCAGGGCGTGCTGCACATCGTCGGCGACGACGGCGGTGAATGCGCGCCGATGGTCGACGGCCTGGTCTGCTTCGAGGGCGGCCCGAGCTTCGCGTACCACAACGATCCGGTGAAGACCGCCGAGACCCACACGCCGCAGGGCTGGGGCACCTTCGGCGACATCGGGCACGTGGATGCGGAGGGCTACCTCTACCTCACGGACCGGCGCGCCAACATGATCATCTCGGGCGGCGTGAACATCTATCCGCAGGAGGCGGAGAACCTGCTGCAGGACCATCCGCTGGTGCACGAGGTGGCCGTCATCGGCGTGCCGCATGCGGAGTTCGGCGAGGAGGTGAAGGCCGTGGTCCAGCTCAAGGATCCCGCGCTCGCCGGTGCCTCGACCGCGCAGCAGCTCATCGACCACTGCCGCGCCCATCTCTCGGCCATCAAGTGCCCGCGCAGCGTGGACTTCGCGACCGACCTGCCGCGCACCGAGACCGGCAAGCTGCTCAAGCGCGTCGTGCGCGACCGCTACCGCGCGCTCGCCGCGCCCGCTTCCCAACCGTGACGGAGACCCGACCATGACGATCGACATCGGACGCAGGCACTGGACGATGGCCCTGCTGGCATCGCTGGCCGGCCTGCCCGAGCTGGCCAGTGCGCAGCAGGACACCCGGCCGCTGACCTTGCTCGTGCCCTATGCCGCCGGCGGCGCGGCCGACCCGGTGGTGCGCCCGCTCGCGCAGCGCCTGCAGGAGGTGCTCGCGCGCACCGTGCTGGTCGACAACAAGGCCGGCGCCAACGGGCTCATCGGCACGCAATACCTGCTGCGCCAGCCGCCCGACGGCCTGACGGTGCTGTTCCACATCACCAGCCTGATCCAGAACATCGCGCTGTCGCGCGGCAAGCCGCCCTACGACTTCGCGAAGGACATCGAGCCGCTGGTGCTGCTGGGCCGGCAGGCGGTGGTGCTGGTGGTGCCCGCGTCGAGCCCCTACCAGAACCTGGCCGACCTCGCGCGCGCGGCCAAGGCCAACCCGGGCAACTTCTCCTTCGGCTCCTATGGCGCGGGCTCGACCTCGCACATCTACGGCGAGCAGCTGCGCGCGGCCTGGAACATCGAGATGCCGCACGTGGCCTTCCGCGGCACCAGCCCGCTGCTGCAGGACATGCTGGGCGGACGGGTGCCGATGGCCTTCGTCTCGGCCGCCACCGCGATCGAGCGCCAGGGCGACAAGGGACTGCGCTCGATCGCGGTGGCGCACAGCAAGCGGCTGACCGCGCTGCCGCAGGTGCCCACACTGCACGAGCTCGGCTACGCGGGCTTCGACTACACCGGCTGGTGGGGGCTGTTCCTGCGCGCGGGCACGCCGGCGCCGGTGGCCGAGCGCCTGCGCAACGCGATCCGCGCCATCCTGCAGGAGCCCGACATGGTCGGCCGGCTGCAGCTGGCCGGCCTGGAGCCCAGCAGCGAGACGCCCGAGCAGATCACGGCCGCGATGCAGAACGAGTACCGCCACTGGGAGGCGCTGAGCCGGCGCTTCAACATCACGGCCGATTGACGCTGTCGCTCGTGCGGGCGGCGCGACAATGCGCAGCGCATGCCCGCGCTTTCCCTGCACCCGCCCGCTTCATGACCGCCGTCCCCGGCCCCTCGCCGAGCGCCACGCCGCCGCCGATCGCCGGCTGGTTCGTGCAGCTGTTCCTCCGCAGCGCGGACCTGCCGCCGGCGCAGGCCCAGGCGGTGCTGCGCCGTTCGGGCATCGATCCGCTGCAACTGGACGCGCGCGGGCTGCGCGTCACCGAGCAGGCCTTCACGCGCTTCCTGGTCCTGCTGGCGCGGCGCGCGCGCGACGAGGCCTGGGGCATCGCCTCGCGGCCGATCCCGCCGGGCACCTTCCACACCCTGTGCCGGCTGATCGTCAATTGCCGCACGCTCGGCGAGGCGCTGGTCGTCATCGGCCGCTTCTATGCACTGGTGGTCGACGACTTCTCGATCAAGATCCGCCGCGAGGGCGGCGAGGCCATCGTCTGGCTCAAGCCGCTGCGCACGCTCTCGCCCGAGCGGCACGTGAGCCTGCATGGCGCGACCGTCTTCCTGCTCTACCAGTTCATGTGCTGGCTGGTCGACCGCCGCATTCCGCTGACCGCGGTCGAGTTCTCGTACCCGCGCCGGCCCACCAGCGCCGAGACGCTGCGCACCTACGACACGCGCGAGATCCGCTTCGAGCAGCCGTTCACCGCGCTGCGGCTCGAGAGCCACCTGGCCTCGCTGCCGATCATCGGCGGCGAGGAGCGCCTGAGCCGCTTCCTCTCGGAAGCGCCGCGCACGCTCATCACGCGCTACTACGACCACAGCCGCGTCAGCGACCGCGTGAAGTCCATCCTGCGCGCGCAGGTGGGCACGCCGATGAGCCTGGATGACGTGGCGGCCCGCCTCCACATGACACCGGTGACCTTGCGGCGGCACCTGGCCGACGAGGGCTGCGGCTTCTCGGAGCTGCGCGACGACGTGCGCCGCCGCGCGGCGCTCGACATGGTGCGCCAGGGCCATGTGAAGCTCGAGACCATCGCGCTGCGGCTGGGGTTCGCCGAGTACAGCACCTTCCACCGGGCCTTCCGGCGCTGGACCGGCACGGGGCCGACCGAGTACCGGGCGAACCCGCCGGCGTCCTGATTCAGGGTCCGGGGTTCGCGCGGCGCGCCCAGTCCGCCAGCCAGTGCGCATCGGCCACCACCGCCGTCGTGGGACGCGGCAGCGAAGGCGAATGACTGAAGCGCGGCGCCGGTGCGGGCTGCAGTTCGCCTTCGAGTTCGACGAAGGCCTGTCGTGCAACGAGGTGCGGGTCGCGCATGCTGGCACCGAGACCGTTGACGGGCGCCACGCAGGCATCGCTGCCTTCGAACAACGCCTCCCAGTGCGCGCGCGGCTCGCGCGCGAACAGCGCCTCGAGCGCGCGCGCCTGTGCGGGCCAGCGGTCGCGATCGTGTTGCGCGAACTCCTGGCCGTCCAGGCCGAGGCGCGCGAGGAACTCGGCATGGAACTGCGGCTCGATCGCGCCCACCGCCAGATGCAGGCCGTCCGCGCAGCGGTAGCTGCGGTAGTACGGCGCCGCGCCATCGAGCACGTTGGCCTGCCGCTCGTCGCGCCAGCGCGATGCGGCGCGCAGGCCATGGATCAGCGACAGCAGTGACACCGTGCCATCGCAGATCGCGGCATCGACCACCTGGCCGCGCCCGCTGCGCGCCGCATCGTGCAGCGCCGCGAGCACGCCCACGGCCAGGTAGAGCGCGCCGCCGCCATAGTCGCCGACGAGGTTGAGCGGCACGCTCGGGCCCTCGGCCGGACCGATGGGATGCAGCGCGCCCGCCACCGCGAGGTAGTCGATGTCATGGCCCGCCTGCTGGCTGCGCGGCCCCTCCTGCCCCCAGCCCGTCATGCGGCCGAACACCAGCGCGGGCCGCAACGCGAACAGCTCGGCAGGGCCGAGCCCCAGCCGCTCCATCACGCCGGGCCGGAAGCCTTCTATCGCCACGTCGGCATGGCGCAGCAGTTCGCGCGCCGTCGCGAGGCCTTCCGCCGAGCGCAGGTCGAGCGCGAGACGTTCGCGCCCGCGCATCGTCGCGCCGCGCTCCATCTGCACCGCGCCGGGCCGCTCGATGCGCACCACCCGCGCGCCCATGTCGGCGAGCAGCATCGCGGTGAAGGAAACCGGCCCCAGGCCCGCAAACTCGACGACCCGCAGGCCGCGCAATGGACCGGCCGGCGATGGCGATGCGTTCTTCGTTTCGTCGTTCATCGCTGCATGGTGCCGTCGGGCTCGCCCCGTCGCGATGACCGTCGCGCTCGTTCCCCATGACCCGCGCACGCCATGCCATGCGGGTTGCGCGCGGCGGTCATGGCGTGGGCCGGGCCGGCCTTTCATCATGGCGCCAACCAAAGGAGCCGAACATGAAAGCATGGGTGAGTCATCGCCCCGGGGGACCGGAGACGCTGGTGTGGCAGGAGCTGCCCGATCCGGTGCCCGCCGACGGCGAGGTGCTCGTGAAGATCGCCGCGGTGGGCGTCAACTATCCCGATGGGTTGCTGATCCGCGACCTCTACCAGGTCAGGCCCGAGCGGCCCTTCGTTCCGGGCAGCGAGTTCTGCGGGGTCGTGGAGCAGGCGGGCCCGGGCGTGTCGGGCCTGCGCGAGGGCGACCTCGTCATCGGCCGCTGCGGCTGGGGCGCCATGGCCGATCGCATCGCGGTGGCCGAACAGCGCTGCGTGCGCGTGCCGGCCGACACGCCGCGCACGCAGGCGGCCGCCTTCATGTTCGCCTATGCCACCGCCTACCACGCGCTGTGCGACGCCGCCCAGTTGCGCGCGCGGCAGACGGTGCTGGTGCTCGGCGCCGCGGGCGGCGTGGGTTCGGCCGCGGTCGAGGTCGCGCATGCGCTGGGCGCGCGCGTGGTGGCCGCCGTGTCCTCGCCTTCCAAGCTGGCCTTCGCGATGGCGCGCGGCGCGTCGGGCGGCCTGGTCTACGACCAGCAGGTCGAAGGCAGGGAGGCGCAGCAGGCGCTCGCGCGGCGCATCAAGGAGGCGGTGGGCGGCGACGGCTGCGACGTGGTGTTCGATCCGGTCGGCGGCGGCTACACCGAACCCGCCTTGCGCAGCCTGCGCCGCGGCGGCCGCCACCTGGTGGTGGGCTTCACCGCCGGCATCCCGAGCGTGCCGCTCAACCTGGCGCTGCTCAAGAGCCGCCACATCGTCGGCGTGGACTGGCGCAGCTTCGTGCAGGAAGACCCGAAGCTCAACGACCGCAACGTGCACTCGCTGCTCGCGATGTGGCGCGAGGGCCTGCTGCAGCCCGAAGTGACCGAGACCTTCGCGCTGGCCGATGCGCCTTCGGCCATCGCGCGGCTCGACGCGCGCGGCGCGCTCGGCAAGATCGTCGTGGTCGCGTGAAGGCGGCGGCCGCCCGGGCCGCCGTTTTCTTCCTCAGTTCAACTCGCCCGACAGGATCTCGCGCGCCATCACGATCTTCATGATCTCGGTCGAGCCTTCCATCTGCTTGCACATGCGCAGCAGGTTGTGGAAGTCGAAGAAGGGATAGTCCTCGATCGCGAGGCCGCGCCCGCCCAGCACCTGCATCGAGCGGTCGATCACGCGCAACCCCGCATCCACGCAGTAGGCCTTCACCATGGCCGCCTGCATCCGCGAAGCCGAGTAGCCGCCGCGCGCGACCATCCAGGCCGCGTAGTAGGTGTTGAGGCGGATCGACTCGATGTCGTACTGGTTGTCGGTCAGCATCCACTGGATCGCCTGGTTGTCGCCGAGCGCCTTGCCGAACACCTTGCGCTCGCGCGCGTATTCGACCGCCAGCTCCTGGCTGCGCTCGGCCATGCCGAGCGCGGTGCCGCCCAGGCGCAGGCGGAAGCGGTTGAACTGGTGCTGCGCGATGGAGAAGCCCTCGCCCTCCGCGCCCAGCAGGTTCTCGGCCGGCACGATCACGTTCTCGAGCCGCACCTCCTGCTCCGTGCCCCATTGCCGCGCGATCACCGGGATGTCGCGCGACTTCGTGAAGCCCGGCGTGTCGTTGTCGACCAGGAACACGCTGATACCCTTCGGCCCCTTGCTTGGATCGGTAACCGCCGCGACCGCCGTGTACGACGCGAAGTGATGGCCGGTGCGCCACATCTTCGTGCCGTTGAGCACCCAGTGGTCGCTCTTTCGCACCGCCGTCGTGCGGATGCCCGCGAGATCGGAGCCGGCCTCGGGTTCGGTGAAGCACATCGACCAGCCCGTCTTGCCCTCGAGCACCGGATAGAGGTACTTCTCGCGGATCTTCTCGGGTGCCTGGTAGAGCACCGGCCAGGGCGCGAACGGCCCGCCGGGCATGCGGCGCGGCGACTTCGAGAACTCGGCCAGCACGATCACGTCCTCCATCGGCCCCAGGCCCTGGCCGCCGAATTCCTTGGGCACGATCAGCTTGGCCAGGCCGTACTCGGCCAGCTTGCCCTTGAGGTGGGCATTGAGCTCGGGGCTGTAGTCGCAGTTGGCGACCGGCCATTCGCGGTAATGCGGCAGGACGACCGTCTTGATGAAGCTGCGCGCGCGCTGCTGAAGATCGCGTTGCGCGGGGTCGAGTTCGAAATCCATGGTGTGCCTCTTGTGTTCGGACATGCGCCCGATGGCATGTCAACGCAATCGATTGGATCGGCGCGGGCGCGTGGCTTCCATGGCACCGTCGTTCAAACTGCATGACATCGCCGCAGTGCCCGGGCGAATCGCACTGTGTCGCGCGCACGGCGCGGATACACGGGCATACGAAGGACGCGCCTTCGCGCTTCGAGACACCGAAGAATCGCGGCGCCCCCACTTCAAGGAAGCCTTCGATGAAAAACATCCGCATGGAAATCGCCGCCGTAGCGCTCGCGCTCGGTGCCTGCGTGTTCGCGGCCGTGTCGATCGCCGCGGACGGCAAGCCCGCCGCCTCGACGTCCACCTCCGCCGCGTCGCCGATCTATGGTGTGACGATCCCCAAGGGCTATCGCGAATGGCAGCTGATCGCGCCCGCGCTGGAGTCCGAGCCGCTCAACGAACTGCGCGTGGTGCTCGGCAACAAGACCGCCGTCGACGCTTACAAGAAGGGAGCGCTCCCCTTCCCCGATGGCACGGTGCTGACCAAGCTCGCGTGGAAGCACGTGCAGTCGCCGGACTTCGAGCCCGCGCTGGTGCCGGGCATGGCGACCACGGTGCAGGTGATGGTGAAAGACTCGAAGAGATACGCCGCCACCGGCGGTTGGGGCTTCGGCCGCTTCGTCGACGGGAAGCCGGTGGACATCGCGCAGCACCAGACCTGCTTTGCCTGCCATGCGGCGCGGGTGAAGGACAGGGACTATGTGTTCACGCGGCTGGCGCCGTGAGCCCCCTGCACCCCTCCCGCTGCCCGTGGTCGCCTTGCAGCCCTAACGCATGACCTTCTCGGGCGTCATCGGCGTGCTGCGTATGCGCTTGCCGGTGGCATGGAAGATCGCGTTGCTCACCGCGGCCGCCACGCCCACGATGCCGATCTCGCCCACGCCCTTGGCACCGAGCTCGCTCACCACCCGGTCATCCTCCTGCACGAAGATCACGTCGATGTCGTGGATGTCCGCGTTCACCGCCACGTGGTATTCGGCGAAGCTGTGGTTCATGAAGCGGCCCAGCCGGTGGTCCGAATGCGTCTCCTCGTGCAGCGCCTGGCTGATGCCCCAGACCACCGCGCCGGTGACCTGGCTGCGCGCGGTCTTGGCGCTCATGATGCGGCCCGCCGCAATGGCGCTCACCACGCGGGTCACGCGCACGGTGCCGAGCTCCTCGTCCACCTTGACCTCGCAGAACACGGCCGAGTGCGTGGCGCGCACGTATTTACGCTGCTTGAGCACGCTGGGCAGCAGCAGGTATTTCTCCTCGACCGCGCGCCCGCCGTTGGCGGCAACCACCGCGGTCAGAGGCAGCGACACGTTCGCCGAGTCGCGCAGCCTGATCGCGCCGTCGGCGAACTCCACCTCGGAGAACCTCGCCTTCGCGAACGGCGAGCCCGAGATGCCGCGCGCCAGCCGGAACAGGCGGCGCTTGAGCTTGTCGCACGCACCCTGCACCGCCGAGCCCACGGTCGACACGTGCGAGGAGCCGCCTTCGATCGGCGCCACCGGCAGCGTCGAATCGCCGAGCTCGAAGCGCACCTGCTCGAGCGGCAGGCCCATCGCCGCCGCGGCGATCATCGACATGACGGTGTAGGTGCCGGTGCCGATGTCGGTGGCGGCACTGCTCACGCGCAGATGGCCGTCGGCACCGAGCACCGCCTTCGCGCGCGCGAACATCTGCAGCGCGTCCCAGGTGCCGGTCGCCATGCCCCAGCCGACCCATTCGTGGCCCTCGCGCGTGGCGCGCGGCATGGGGGCGCGCCGCGACCAGCCGAAGCGCGCCGCGCCCTGCTCGTAGCAGGCGCGCAGCTCCTTCGTGGAGTACGGCATGTCGTCGATCGGGTTGCGCTCGGCATAGTTGCGCAGCCGCAGCGCGAGCGGGTCCATGCGCAGCGCATGCGCCAGTTCGTCCATCGCCACCTCGAGCGCATGCACGCCATGCGCGGCGCCGGGCGCGCGCATGTCGAGCGGGCTGTACTGGTCGAGCGCGACCAGCTTGTAGTCGAGCTTGATGTTGTCGCAGGCATAGAGCTGGCCCGACCAGTTCACGACGACCTCGACATAGTCCTCGAAGCGCGAGGTCTCGGCGATCGCCGTGTGCGCGATCGAGCGCAGGCGGCCGTCGCCGTCGGCCGCGAGCTGCACGCGCTGCACCGTCTCGGGCCGGTGGCCGAAGCTGAACATCTGCTGGCGCGTGAGCACCACGCGCACCGAGCGCTTCAGATGGATCGCGCCCATCATCGCCAGCACCAGCTGGTACTGCGGCCGCAGGCCCGCGCCGAAGGCGCCGCCAACGTAGGGATTGCGCACCGTGACCTTCTTCTTCGGCAGGCCGAACACGTGCGACACGTACCAGCGGCTGTTCTGCGAGCTCTGCGTCTTGTCGTAGACCATGTAGCCGCCGTCCTCCTCGCGGATCACGGTGGTCGCGAACATCTCCATCGGGTTGTGGTGCTCGACGCCGCTGTAGTAGTCGGCACTGATCTTCACCGGCGCGGCATCGAAGGCCGCCTGCGCATCGCCCTTCTCCTTGGGCGGCGGCGAATAGCCCGCCTTCAGCCGGCTCGGTGTCTTCGCGCGGTGCGTGTGCTCGAGCAGGTCGGTCTCGTGCGGCTCGCGCAGGTACGACACCTCCACCAGCCGCGCCGCATGCCGCGCGGCCTCGAAGCTGTCGGCGATCACCAGCGCCACCGGCTGGCCGCTGTAGCGCACCTGCGCATCGTGCAGCGGCTTGAACGGCGAACCGCCCGGCGCCGTCATGTCCTTGTAGAAGATGCCGAGCGAGCGCGAGCTGGGCCGCCGCTCGTGCGTGATCACGTCGAGCACGCCGGGAACGGCCAGCGCGCGCTCGAGGTCCATGCGCGCGATCCGGCCCTTGGCGATGGTGCTGTTGACCACCACGCCGTACGCCAGTCCCTCGGCCGGATGCTCGGCCGCGTAGCGCGCCGCGCCCGTGACCTTCGCGCGGCCGTCGATGCGCGAGACCGGATCGCCGATGCGAACGGGGCCGGTGCCGGGATCGGCCACCGGGACGGCCATGGCGGTTCGGGCGTGGGTCATGCGATGTCCTTGAGATCGGGACGGCCCGGGCCGTCGTTCGGGGCGGTGAGCGCGGTGCCGGCCGCGGCGGTCGCGAGCGCGCGGACGATCGCGCGATGCGCCATCGGAATCTTGAAGTCGTTCCGACCCTGCGATGTGGCGCCGCGCAGCAGCTGGTCGGCCACCAGCGCGAAGTTCTCGTGCGATGGCTGGCGCCCCGTCAGCAGGGCCTCGGCCTCGGTGCTTCGCCACGGCTTGTGGGCCACGCCGCCCAGGGCCACGCGCGCGGCGCGAATGCCGCCGGCCTCGTCGAATGCCAGCGCGGCCGCGACCGACACCAGCGCAAAGGCATAGGAGGCCCGGTCGCGTACCTTGAGGTAGGCGCTGTGCGCGGCGAACTCGCGCGCGGGCGGCAGCTCGATGTGCGTGATCAGTTCGCCCTCCCCGAGCGTCGAGTCGCGCTGCGGCTCGTCGCCGGGCAGGCGGTGGAAGTCGGCGAAGGCGATCGCGCGCGCCCCGCGCGCGGAGCGCACATGCACCACCGCACCGAGCGCCGCCAGTGCCACGCACATGTCCGATGGGTGGGTCGCGATGCAGTGATCGCTCGCGCCCAGCACCGCATGTTGCCGGCTCAGGCCACCGATGGCGGGGCAGCCGCTGCCGGGCGCGCGCTTGTTGCAGGGCACGCCGATGTCGTAGAAGTAGACGCAGCGCGTGCGCTGCAGCATGTTGCCGCCGTTGGTCGCCATGTTGCGCAACTGCGGCGAGGCGCCCGCGAGGATCGCCGCCGCGAGCAGCGGGTAGCCCTCGCGCACCAGCGGATGCCAGGCCGTGTCGGCGTTGTGCGCCAGCGCACCGAGGTGCAAGCCACCACACTCGTCCGCTTCGATGCGGTCGAGGCCGAGCCGGGTGATGTCGATCAGCCGGGCCGGTCGCGCCACGCCTTCCTTCATCAGGTCGAGCACGTTGGTGCCGCCGGCGATCCATTGGCTGCCGGGCGTGAAGTCGCTCAACGCCTGCTCGAGGCTGGCGGATGCGACGAGGGTGAACGGGTTCATCGCTCGCGCGCCTGCAACACGACCTCGGACACCGCGGCGGCGATCTGCGGATAGGCCCCGCAGCGGCACAGGTTGCCGCTCATCAGCTCGCGCACTTCGTCCAGCGTGGTGGCCTGGCCTTCGTTCTGCAGCCCGAGCGCGGAACAGATCTGGCCCGGCGTGCAGTAGCCGCACTGCAGCGCATCGTGCGCCACGAAGGCGCGCTGCAGCGGATGCAGTTCGTCGCCCCGCGCCAGGCCTTCGATGGTGGTGACCTCGGCGTCCTCGCACATCGCGGCCAGGCGCAGGCAGGCATTGATCCGGCGGCCGTCCACCAGCACCGTGCAGGCGCCGCACTGACCATGGTCGCAGCCCTTCTTGGTCCCGGTCAGGCCGAGCCGGTCGCGCAGCAGGTCGAGCAGGCTGACCCAGGCCTCGACCTCGAGCGCATGCGGCGTGCCGTTGATCCGCAAGCACAGCAGATGGCGCGAAGGCGCCCGCCGCGCGCAGGCGGCTTCGTTCATGGAATCGGTCATCGTGGTCCTTGGCTGGAGGTACTCCGGCTCACTTGCACAACTTTGCACAACCGCAGTGGGAGGCTGCCAAGCTATGGAAGCGGGAGGTACCAGCTCGTCGGACATGAGCCCGGCAACACGTGGGCTGTCGATCTGTCCTTGACAGGCCCCGCTCGTTCAGCGCTTCTGCGGCGGCAGGTCGGTGCAGGTCCCGTGCGCCACTTCCGCCGCCATGCCGATGCTCTCGCCCAGCGTCGGGTGCGGATGGATGGTCTTGCCGATGTCGATCTCGTCGGCGCCCATCTCGATGGCCAGCGCGATCTCGCCGATCATGTCGCCCGCATGGGTGCCGACGATGCCGCCGCCGAGGATGCGATGCGTCTCGGCGTCGAACAGCAGCTTGGTGAAGCCCTCGTCGCGGCCGTTGGCGATCGCGCGGCCCGAGGCGGTCCACGGGAAGTGGCCCTTCTTGACCTTGATGCCCTCGGCCTTCGCCTGGTCCTCGGTCAGGCCCACCCACGCCACCTCGGGGTCGGTGTAGGCCACGCTCGGGATCACGCGGGCATTGAAGGCCGCGCTCGCCAGGTCCTTGTCGCCCTTGAGCTCGCCCGCGATCACCTCGGCCGCCACGTGCGCCTCGTGCACCGCCTTGTGGGCCAGCATCGGCTGGCCGACGATGTCGCCGATGGCGAAGATGTGCGGCACGTTGGTGCGCATCTGGATGTCGACCGGGATGAAGCCGCGCTCGCCCACGGCCACGCCGGCCTTCTCGGCGCCGATCTTCTTGCCGTTGGGGCTGCGGCCCACCGCCTGCAGCACCAGGTCGTAGACCTGCGGTTCCTTGGGCGCGTTCTCGCCCTCGAAGGTGACCTTGATGCCCTCCTTCGTGGCCTCGGCGCCGACCGTTTTGGTCTTGAGCATGAGGTTGTCGAAGCGCGGCGCGTTCATCTTCTGCCAGACCTTCACCAGGTCGCGGTCGGCGCCCTGCATCAGGCCGTCGAGCATCTCGACCACGTCGAGGCGCGCGCCCAGCGAGGAATACACCGTGCCCATCTCGAGGCCGATGATGCCGCCGCCCAGGATCAGCATGCGCTTGGGATCGGTGCCGAGCTCGAGCGCACCGGTGGAGTCGACCACGCGCGGGTCCTTCGGCATGAAGGGCAGGCTCACGGCCTGCGAGCCGGCGGCGACGATGGCGCTGCGGAACTTCACGGTCTGCTTGCTGCCGGTGGTGTCCCAGCCGGTGCCCGAGGTCTCCTCGACCTCGATGTGATGCGGGTCGACGAAGTTGCCCACGCCGCGCAGCACCGTGACCTTGCGCATCTTGGCCATGGCGGTGAGGCCGCTCGTGAGCTTGCCCACCACCTTGTTCTTGTGGCCCAGCAGCTTGGCGCGGTCGACCGTGGGCGCGGCGAAGCTCACGCCGAGGTCGGCGAAGTGCTTGACCTCGTCCATCACCGAGGCCACGTGCAGCAGCGCCTTCGAGGGGATGCACCCGACGTTGAGACAGACGCCGCCGAGGGTGGCGTAGCGCTCGATCAGCACGACCTTCAGGCCGAGGTCGGCGGCGCGGAAGGCGGCCGAGTAGCCGCCGGGGCCGGCGCCGAGCACGATGACGTCGCATTCGACGTCGACCTTGCCGCCGTAGTTCGAGGCCGCGGGCGCGGCGACCGGTGCGGGCGCGGCAGCCTTGGGCGCGGGCGCTGCTGCTGCAGGCGCCGGGGCGGCAGCAGCGGGCGCAGGCGCGGCGGCGGCATCCGCCTCCAGCGTCAGCACCACCGAGCCTTCCTTGACCTTGTCGCCTACCTTCACCGCCAGCGACTTCACCACGCCGGCCGCGGACGACGGGATCTCCATCGAGGCCTTGTCCGATTCGACCGTGATCAGCGATTGCTCGGCCTTCACCGTGTCGCCCACCTTCACCAGCACCTCGATCACCGCCACTTCGTCGAAGTCGCCGATGTCGGGCACCTTGATTTGTTGTTCGCTCATTTGGACACTTTCAGTTTGAGTGTGAGAGAGTCGACCGGTCCGGCCGAATTGCGATCGAATTCGCAGGCGGCGGCGATCCCCACCTCCGCCACGTCGCGCGCCGAGCGCGACTTCTGGTCGTACACCGCATGCATGGCGCCGAGCGCGAAGCTGCGTCCCGAGCCGATGCTCCAGAACTGCTTGAACTCGAACACCTCGCGGTAGCTGTAGATGCCGTAGATCCCGCTCGCGTTGGCCAGCAGCATCGTGAACTGGCTCGACTCGTAGGGCTCGTGGTCGTCTTCCTTGGTCTCCATGAAGAACGAGCTCTTGAGCACCGGATGCAGCATCGTGAAGGTGCGGAACACCTCGTGCTTGCTGCCGAACAGCAGCGACTCGCGCGGCTGCGCGGCCAGCGCATGCTGCAGCACCAGGAAGTGCGCCGCGGCGCCGGCCATCGCGAACAGGCTGTGGCCGGCGGCGTCCTCGATCGAGAAGATCTTCTGGTTCGCCTCCTGCCGATGCGTGAGCCGCGTGTCCCCGAAGGTCACGAGCGCGTCGGCCGCCATGGCGACCTGGCCGTTCTTGCGGACGGCCACGACCGTGGTCATGGGGCCTCGCGCCGGTTCGCCAGGGGCGCCGAGGCCGCCGAAGCAGCCTGGGCGCTCATAGCAGCACGCGGCGGAAGTCGGCGAGCACCTGGCCCAGGTAGGCGTTGAAACGCGCCGCCGAGGCACCGTCGATCACGCGGTGGTCGTACGACAGCGACAGCGGCAGCGTGAGGCGCGGCACGAACTGCTTGCCGTCCCACACCGGCTTCATCGCGCTCTTCGAGAGGCCGAGGATGGCCACTTCGGGAGCGTTGATGATCGGCGTGAAGTGCGTGCCGCCGATGCCGCCGAGCGAGCTGATCGAGAAGCAGCCGCCCTGCATGTCGGCCGCGCCGAGCTTGCCGTCGCGCGCCTTCTTGGCGAGCTCGCCCATCTCCTGGCTGATCTGCAGGATGCCCTTCTTGTCGGCATCGCGCAGCACCGGCACCACGAGGCCGTTGGGCGTGTCGGCCGCGAAGCCGATGTGGAAGTACTGCTTGTAGACCAGCACGGCCTGGTCACCCTGGCCGTCGAGGCTGGTGTTGAACTCGGGGAACTTCTTGAGCGCCGAGACCACCGCCTTGATCACGAAGGCCAGCATCGTGACCTTCACGCCCGACTTCTCGTTCTCCTTGTTGGTGGCAACGCGGAAGGCTTCGAGCTCGGTGATGTCGGCATCGTCGTTGTTCGTGACGTGCGGAATCATCACCCAGTTGCGGTGCAGGTTCGCGCCGCTGATCTTCTTGATGCGCGACAAGTCCTTGCGCTCGACCGTGCCGAACTTCGTGAAGTCGACCTTCGGCCAGGGCAAGAGACCCAGCGCGGCGCCGTCGGCACCGCCACCGGCCGCGGGCTTGGCCGCGGCGGAAGCCTTGGTGGTGGCCTGGCCGCTCATCACCGCCTGGGTGAAGCCCTGGACGTCTTCCTGCGTGATCCGACCCTTGGGACCGGAACCCTTGACCTCCTCGAGCGGCACGCCGAGCTCGCGCGCGAACTTGCGCACCGAGGGCGAGGCATGCGGCAGGCCGGCCGACGGGCTCTTGGTGGGATCGTGCGGCGCGGCGGCAGCCGGCGCGGGAGCAGCCGGAGCCGGTGCCGGCGCGGAGGCCGAAGTCGTGGCGGGCGCAGCGGCGGCCGCAGCCGCAGCCGCGGGAGCCGGCGCCGGTGCGGGCGCGGCGCCTGCAGCGGGCGCGGCGCCTTCGATCACCGCGATCAGGTCGCCGATGTTGACGACGTCGCCGACCTTGACCTTGAGTTCCTTGAGCGTGCCGGCGGCCGACGACGGGATCTCCATCGAGGCCTTGTCCGATTCGACCGTGATCAGCGACTGCTCGACCTCGATGGCGTCGCCGGGCTTGACCAACACTTCGATCACCGCGACGTCCTTGAAGTCGCCGATGTCGGGCACCTGGATGTCGATCGTTCCTGCGCTCATGCGTCCACCTTCGGATGTTGGAGGGTTGTTCCCGCCAAGGAAGCCCTGGCGGCGTGGGCGATGCTCCGCGCGTCGACGCCGAAGAAGCCACGCAGCGCGGCGCGCGTGTCGCTGCGACCGAAGCCGTCGGTGCCCAGCGTGAGGTAGCGGCGGCCTGCGGGCAGGAAGGCGCGGATGCTCTCGGGCACGGCGCGCACGTAGTCGGTGGCAGCGACGATCGGCGCCTTGCCCTGGCCGAGCTGGCGCGCGACGAAGGCTTCGCCCGCATCCTCGCCCTCCTCGCCCGCGATGGCGCGCTGCTCGCAGGCCAGGCCGTCGCGCGCGAGCTCGCTCCAGCTCGTGACGCTGAACACCTCGGCCTCGATGCCCTCGTCGGCCAGCAGCTGCGCGGCCTTCACGACCTC
>Ga0102589_1000388_pt1 | contig 95106 bp, 74 predicted proteins | sample AraplaMF_Col_mLB_FD_76858 | JGI IMG/M metagenome (GOLD analysis project Ga0102589, IMG submission 76858) | Arabidopsis root microbial communities from the University of North Carolina, USA - plate scrape MF_Col_mLB | ecosystem: Host-associated > Plants > Roots > Endosphere | place: USA...
TAATTTTTTATAATAATGAACGTTCACAAAAACGACTCAACCGTTGTTCACCTGTAAAATACAGATTAACAACGGCTGCATAGTCTTTTTTATAGGTGTCTACTTGACAGGGTTAAGTCCATTGACGCAGTCTCTTTGATTTTCAACTAACACATGCGTGAGTCAAAATGCAGTTGATTTGTATGGTTCAAATTTGAATTTTTTTTTAAAATCTAGTAAAAATTACTTTTTCATATTCAACTTGAACTTCTATATTAAAAAAGATCCTAATCACTTTTTAGGATTTTATTCGAATCGTAACTTTAGTACCTTTACCTATAATAGACTGAATAGTTATCCCATAACTTTCACCATAGTAAAGTTTAATTCGTTTATCTACATTATAAATTCCTACACCGCCAAGTTTTGATATTTTCATTTTGTTAATCGAATTCAATTTATTTGTATCAAAACCAATTCCATTATCTTGAATGAAAAATAAAATGTCCTCAACATCTTTTTCTATGTGTATCGTTATTTCACCATTATCATCGGATTCTCGTATTCCATGATAAACAGCATTTTCGACAATAGGCTGTAATAAAATTTTGGGAATCTTGACATCATTTAAAACAGGGTTATAGTTAATAGAATATGATAATTTTTCTCCATATCTTTCTTTTTGAATAAATAAATACTGTTCAACATGCTCTATTTCATTTTGAATTGTTGTAAATTCATTTCCACCACTCAAAGAAAGTTGAAAAAATTTAGCGAGTGCTTTTGTTATAGATATTACACGTTCTTTTTCTTCAAATTCTGTCATCCAGACAATTGTATCAAGTGTATTATATAAAAAATGTGGGTTAATTTGACTATGTAATACACTTAATTCGTGTAGTCTGATATTTTTTTCTTTTTCTTCTATTTCAACTAATAAATTCTTTATTTCTAAAACCATCTTATGAAAATGTTTCGATAAACTAAAAACTTCAACACTTGCATTTGAACTTTCGGTGAAATCTATATTAAAATCACCTTTTTCTACAACCTTCATTAATTGCTCAAGTTGATAAATTGGTTTAGTAATTCGATTGGCGAGCAAAGTAGAACTCATTATCATAATTAAAAGCATTATAATTCCCACTACAATTATCGTAATAAATAACTGGTTTCTAAATTTGGATAACTCATCTAAGAAACTTATTCCTATTATTATCCAATCAGCATTTTTCACCTTATAATGTTCAGTTAAAACGTTTTTGCTCCTGGTATAGCCTTCTTTCATTTCTTTAATTTTTACAAGGTATTCTCTTTTTTGTTTATTCCCAAAATAAGAGGGATCTTTATGATAAATAACTTCTTCTTTTGAATTTAAGATAAATGCAAACCCTTTTTTACCTAAATATATTTCCTTTAAATAATCTTCAAGGACCTTATATTCAATATCAATTAATAATACGCCTAAATTTTGATTATCTTCCCCTTTTACTGGTCGACTCATTGAAATAACCCAATTCTTTTTTTTCGATGGAAATTTTTGCAAACGGAGCGAAGAATGGAATGGAATATTATCACTCTTTATTGCCGAAACATACCAAGATTCTTTCCTCATATTGATATTCATATCATTTAATAAATCCCCTTCATTTGAAAGAACTTTGCCATCTTTACTTACAATTAAGATCGATTTTATATATGAATCGGACGATTTAACAACTTTTAGAAACCGCAAGGCATTTCTTTCGCTTTTCTTATTTCCATTTTTAATAAAGTTTTTCACTTCATTATTCTCTATTATTAAATCAGAAACATTCTTTAGTTTATCTAAATACATTTCGATATAAGTGCCACTTTTTTTTACTGATGATTTCGTAGTTTGAATGGATTCTTTTAATATTAAATTTGAAACAACATAATACAATAAACTACCAATAACCAACAATGTAAGTAGACTAATGATTACATAGGTAAAAGCAATTTGTACTTTCAATCTTTTTCTTTTCATTTATCCTTTATTCTTTCTTTAAATTGATTGGGTGAAACTTCATATCTCTTTTTGAATGAAGTACTAAAATAATTTGGGTCATCAAATCCGACTTTTTCACTAATTTCATATATTTTTAAATCGGAACTTAATAATAATATTTTTGCTTTTTCTAACCGAGTGCTTATTACAAATTCTTTAAATGAAATTCCAAATAATTGTTTAAATAAACTACTACAATATCCAGTACTTATATTTAATTCAGATGCTAAATATGGTAATGAAAATGAAGGATCTGAAGCATTTTCTTCTATTAATTGAATAATTTTATCTTTATAATTATATTCCCCGCTTATAGCGTTTTTTTCCATTATCCCTTCTACAAGTAAATTCACTTCTTCTTTTTTTAATCTTAATTTTAATTTGTCTACTAATTTAGATAAAAGTTCTTGAATATCATTTTTTGAAACTGGCTTTAAGATATAATCATCAATTCCAATTTTCAATGCAGTTACCGCATACTCATAGTAATCATAACCAGTAATAACCGCTATCAATACATTTTCATTTATGTACTTTATTTTTCTTGCAAACTCTAAGCCATTAAGTTTAGGCATATTAATATCCAATAGGACTATATCAGGCGTATATTTATCAAATTGCTTTAATGCTTCATTTCCATTTGAAGCTTCATATACTTCCGTTATTGATAATTCTTCAAAATTAACAAACTTTTGAATACCTTGTCGGATAATTGGTTCATCGTCTACAATTAACAATTTATACATGCTTTCCTCCTTTTTATGAAAAGGGATTATTTGCATTTCGAATAGTTCAAATCATAAAATAATCTAACTTTATTAGTTTTTAACAAAATCGATTAAATATCCGTCACCTTTTTCTTCTAATTGATCAGTTGGAATAAATCACAATAAAATAAAGGTATGTTGAATTAGATTAAAAAATGGTTTTGTTTTGAGAGACAACAAAAAGAAGCTATGATTAAAGTTCATAGCCTCTTTTTGTTATCATTTTTAGCAAGGATTTTTTTAGTACTACAAGTTCATCGGATTAGATTCATCCATATTACTCGAATTCATTTCCATTACAAAGTCCAATTCATTTGAAATGGCTCTACCCTATATTGTTTCTTTAAATTTATTTGGAGAAACTCCATATCTTTTTTTGAATGATGTACTAAAATAATACGGGTCTTCAAATCCGATTTTTTCACTTATTTCATATATTTTCAAATCTGAACTTAGTAATAATATTTTTGCTTTTTCTAATCGATTACATATTACGAATTCTTTAAAAGAAATTCCAAATATCTTTTTAAATAAACTACTACAATATCCAGTACTTATATTTAAATCATTTGCTAAAAATGATAAAGAAAACGAAGAATCCGAAACATTTTCATCTATTAATTTAATAATTTTATCTTTATAATTATTTTCTCTTATTATAGGATTCTTTTGCATTATTCCTTCTAAAAGGCAATTCACTGTTTCTTTTTTTAATCTTAATTTTAACTTGGACACTAATTTAGATAAAAGTTCTTGAATATCAGTTTTTGAAACTGGTTTTAAAATATAATCATCAATTCCAATTTTTAATGCAGTTACCACATATTCATAATAATCATAACCTGTAATGATTGCTATCAATACATTTTCATTCATGTTCTTTATCTTTTTTGCAAACTCTAAGCCATTGAGTTTAGGCATTCTAATATCCAATAGAACAATATCAGGTATATATTCACAATATTGCTTTAACGCTTCATTTCCATTAGAAGCTTCATATACTTCTGTTATAGATAATTCTTTAAAATTAACAAACCTTCGAATACCATGTCTTATTATTGGCTCATCATCAACAATTAGCAATTTATACATGCTTACCTCCTTTTTATGAATTAGGAATATTTGCATTTCGAATATCACATAACTTAGTTGTTTACTAATTAATTTTTATCATTTTTTTAATAATAAATGAGTTAAGTTTAATAATTATTTATTAGAAGCTAAACACAACGTTTTCTTCCTAAAGTCAAAATAAAAACCCCTAAAGCTGTAGTAGCATTAGGGGTTAATTTTTGTAACTACTGTTTACTTAACGTTGCTTAGACTTCGCCTTTTAGATTTTCTTACCCTTATGTTCAGTCTAACATCGTGAATGTAACAAACGAATGTCCTCAAGATAAGGATCAATCATAATCATTACCGAGTACACCAACGGACAGCTCTTACGGACATAAACGTGCCGCTGAAAGACATTTATTAGTGTGCTTTTGAGGCTTGCATTAGTCTAATCTTTAATTCAATATATACTACGGAAACCGCCAGTAATTTGTCATTTTATTTTTTTTTGATTCAATCAATGTCTATCGTGTTGTAAAATGACGAGCACCCGAGTGCGCATTTTCCAACGACTTTCATTATCGCAACGATTTTAATGCCGTGCGGAGTTCAGAAATCAGATATTCAGGTTGCTCCCAAGCTGCGAAATGTCCGCCCTTAGGAAGTCTGTTGTAGTGGATAAGATTCGGGTATGCTTTCTCTGTCCAGCTCTTCGGTGCTTCATAAAGCTCATCAGGAAACACACTGACTGCAACTGGGAGCTTGACACCTTTGACGCCAAAGAAAGAGATTCCGGCAACGCTGTTCTCCCAATATAGACGAGACGCAGAAACAGCTGTGTTAGTTAACCAGAATAATGTGATATTGTCAAGAACATCGTCGCACGTAAGGCCTTCTTTTACTCCAGCAAAGGATCTCGAGATTAATGCAAGACTCTTCCAGTCGTGGTCAAGCATAAAGGCTGCTAAACCGACAGGAGAATCAACTAGCCCTGTCAATGTTTGCGGGCGTGTACCCATCAAAGACGCGTACGCGAATTTATTTTCAAGCACTTGCTCAGCCGCTTTTTTCTCTTCATCTGAGAGACCAGACGGTAGCGAGTTACCTGACCAAATTGCCGCATCAACTTCAGGCGGAATCACGGCGGCCATGTTAGTGTGAATGCCTATAAGTCCTTCTACTTCCTGAACACCCATGAAATCAACGACAATCGCACCCCAGTCACCGCCCTGTGCCGCATACTTCGTATAACCAAGGCGAGTCATCAGCTCTCCATACGCGTGTGCAATGCGTTTAGGATCCCAGCCTGTTGAAGTCGGTTTTCCTGAGAACCCGTACCCAGGCATCGATGGAATCACCAGATGGAATGCATCTGATGCACTTCCACCATATTCCGTCGGATTAGTTAGAGGTTCAATAGGCTTCATCTGCTCAATAATAGAACCAGGCCATCCGTGCGCAACAAGTAGAGGCATAGCATTTTCATGCTTTGAACGAACATGAATGAAATGAATGTCCAGACCATCAATCTCAGTAATGAAATGCGGCAAAGCGTTCAACTTCTTCTCGATCTTGCGCCAGTCATAATCAGTCGCCCAATAGCGTGCAAGTTCCTGCATCGTTGAAAGTTGCGTACCTTGCGATTGATCTAAGACCGTTTCCTTCTCAGGCCATCTAGTAGCGTTAATGCGTCTGCGCAATTCGATAATTTCCTCTTCTGGAATATTCACATGAAACGGACGAATGGTGTTTTTGACTTGTTGTTGTGTCATTTTTAAATCTCCTTTTAATTGGTATTAGATTTTTGATTTTGTGTTGGCTGAACCAACAAGAGCGGCTATTTGAACGCCTTGGAGTTATGCAGCGAAAGGTTCTGTTGGCCCTCCACAATAAGTTCACGTATTAACTATTCTTTAAAGGTTCAATTTAGGTAAATCCAAACTAAGTAGTTTCAGGATCATGTTTTGTCAACTAAATCACGGTATTTGCTACGTAACTTACCTCAGGAAGCTCTCCTCTGTTTGATTTCTATTTTCAATCAACACTCAAAGGATTCCTCATCAGAAAGAGTATAAGACATACGAAGATGAACCGTTTGCTCGAACATTTCACTAAAGCGTTTTAATTATCCAAAGGAACATAAATATTCCCTTTAATCTTGAGTAGATTCTCGTGATGATTATCATGTCTTACCGACGGAATTCTTTCCGAGATATAAGCTCTAAGTTAATTCTAAAAGAAATAGCTTTTATGAAACATGGAATTTTAATAGATAAAACTGTAATAAATTCATGTAACTTTTGTATTCTAAAAAACTAACGGATAAAATGTTGGGTTTACTTTCAGAGATGATAAGTTACTGTTCGATATGAAGGATTATTTACAAATGATAAGATTTGGTTTATTTTTCAGATTATTTTTTATGTGCATTGAAATATCTTTTTAGCTTTTTTACTACTTAATTAATGCAAAATTATGGGACAGCAAAGAAGAGGCTATGGTATGAATTCATACCATAGCCTCTTCTTTAAACCATCTTAGTTCATCTATCTCGGAGAAGAATTGAGGTAGCGCGTTAATTTTTGCAGCTGCTATTCGCCAGATGTAATCAATAGCCTAATAGAGTGCTAATTTGTTCATTGTTAATAGCTGCATGCCTTCCGATGCAACTGCCACTTTTTCATTATTTCTAAATTTCTCCTTATAATAACAAGATTTAATTAAAATCTTCTTTTTATAATTATGATGTTAAATCATTTATTTCAAAAGCTACTCGAATACCAGATTCAATTGCACCTTGCATCCATCCAGGCATTGTTGATGTATGCTCTCCAGAAAAATGTACTCTTCCTTCTGGTGTAGCAATATAAGGGCCGAGTTCCTTCAATTGATCTGGTTTTAACATCGAAACTGCCCCAGCTGCATAAGGGTCCAGTGTCCAACTATAAGTGAATCCTGAAACAAAAGCTGAATATACTTGATTACCAAATAAATATGATAGGTCTTGTAATGCTTGCTGAATCTGTTCATTTTCAGACAGACTGTCCCAGTATAAAGCATCGTCCTCCCAAGTATAGCTAGCTACGATTATTCCTGGGCCTTCGGAACCTATACCACTGCTAGGATAATAAGTAAATCTTATAGGGAGATCAGTAATTGACATGCCTCCATATAAGCCGTCTATTTCCCAAAATCTCGAATTAAATTGCAAACCTATCTTTGTTGATGCCATATAATGAATTGTTCTAATAGCTCTCCATTTGTTATAAGAAAAAGAACTATGAGGTATGACATCTACAAAATTAAGAACAGAGAAAGGTACAGTAATAATAGCCAAATCTGAAGAAGTTTGAAATGTTTCATTACTTTTTATATTTAATGTATGAATCACTACTTGATCATTATCTTGCACTATTTTTGTCATCTTTTGCCCATAAAAAATATTACTCTTTAATTGAGTAAGAAATGACTTTGGTAGCTTATCATTACCACCTGTAATTTCATAAAAAGTAGGATTGGAAAAAAAGATCATAAATTCTCTAAATATTGCTGTAAATGCCAATTCCGGAAAACCTCTTGTTCCCAAATTAACTTTAATTGATTCAACTGCACCCTGTGACAATGAAACGCCAATAGGGTTATATTTTAAAAATTGTTCCATAGAATATTGATCATAATTATTTATTATTTTTTCCCAATTTACTCCAGGGTTTTGATTAATATAGTCTATAATCGGGGTAATAACTAAATTTAAAAGTTGATCAGAATTTAGACCTCTTTCCGAAGCTGCTACTGGAAAACCTAATATATCTGGATTTTGTTCATATTTCTCCTTTGTCGTTTTAACACCATTCACATAAAACAAATCATTAGGTGTTGTATTAATAAATTTATTTGTCGGTAAATTAAATTTATTAATATATTCAATAACAAGTTGATGTGTTTCAGGGATACGCATTGCTCCATAATCCATGTATTGATCATTAGTAAATGCTTTACGCTCTGTATATACTCTCCCACCTACACGATTATTTGCCTCTAGTATTATAACTTGATGACCTGATTCCTTTAATAAAGAAGCAGCTACCAATCCAGACAAGCCAGCACCAACAATTGTAATTCGTTTTGGAGAAGTTGATTTAGGTAATCCATTACGTATTATTGAAATCAATTGATCATTAGATAGACTATTGATTGATCTCATATGAACCCACTCTTTCTTTGAATATGGTATATAAAATTTTATTCTCGCCTAAACATAATTAGAATGTTCAGTACTTAGCTAATTTGTTAACAAGTAGTTACAATCCTCAATAATAGAAATCTATTTGAATATCAAATACTACATCGAGTTCGTATTTATACGTTTTCCTTTGAATGCTTTCACTTGCTTCTTTTAAAACAAAAATATTAAAATAAGGTAAGTTGTAGGGAGGCGATACAATGCTTAAAAAAGGAAAATGTATGTATTGTGCTGAAGAGACAAACTTAGAACCAGTTGAAATTTGGAACATACCTGGTAAGTTCAAATACTATTGCCAAACTCATTACTTTGAAGTACTAATTTCCGATGAAAAAGATAAGCAGGCATTTATTGATTACTACAGGAATGAAACGACAAGAAGTTGGCTATGTACCGATGGCTTAAAATTATATAATCGATTAACACAAAATAACCCTGCATCCTCTTAAGGATACAGGGTTTTATGACTCTAATAATTGTCTATAAAAAAATAGTATTACTGAACGCTTTCTTTTATTTTTTTTCGAAGTTCCTTCATTATTTTTTCATTTTTCTTTTCAATCTTTAGCTCGATTTCGTCTAATGCATAACGATCACTTGATATAATTTTTTTATTTTCTTCAACTAGTTCATAAAAATTTCTTCTTTTAATTCTTCCCATATATTTCTCATCCTTTGATTACCATTTTTTTTAACTAATCCTTAACTATTCCATTTATCAGGGTCTCTTTAACACCAAATTTATCTATATATGAATTCAATAAATTAATAAAAATATGACCAGCAGCTCCGATACGTTTTTCCTTATGATGGATTATTGTAATTTTTCTTCGAAGTGCTGGGTCTAGCCTTATTGCTCTTAATTGGTCATTATCTTCTAAATTATAGAGTGTTTTTGATAGAATTGTAGCTCCTCTACCTTCCTTAATTAATTTAATGATCAAGCTTGTATCGGTCGATTCAATAAATGGTTCTATCTTTAATCCTTTATTTCTACATAAAGAATCAAACCATTTTCTAAAACAATGGTCTCTAGGGTTTAATATTAGTTTTATATCTTCAATATCACTTAACTCTATATAATTTCTGTTAGCTAATATATGCTCGTAATGTACGATTAAATAAAATTCCTCATCATATAAAGGAATAAAATTTAACCCATCACTTTCAGTCGGCATGATTGTCAATCCTAGATCATATTCGTTTTGTTTTATTTTTTCAACAACATCATCTAATACAAAAAACTGCAACTGTATTTGTGGATACATTGAATGAAATTCTAGTAATGCCATTAAGGCAACATGACCTAACTCGCCTGATAGTGCACCTATTATTAACTTACCTCTATTAAGTTTTTGTAATTCCTGTAATTGATTATTAGCACTATTGATTGTGTTAAAAATTTTATGTGAGTGTTCTAGTAAAATCATTCCTGCTTCAGTAAGTGCTATTTTCTTTCCTAATCTATCAAAAATTCGTATACCAAGTTCGTCTTCCAAGGCTTTGATTTGATAGCTTAAGGTGGGCTGGGCAATTCCTAATTTTTCTGCAGTCTTTGTAAAATGCATTTCCTCACAAATTGCCATAAAATATTCTAATTGTTTTAACTCCATGTTATTCACCAACTTTGTCTTATTCTTTATCAGTTAGTATGTAATCGACTACTTATCTAATAAAAAGATGTCCACCATATAGTCAAATATGGCGAACACCTTTCAACTTGTTATTTTATTGTCTAGTTGAAAAAAGTACTTTATTAATAAAACTTTCCCAAAAATATATATAGTTGATAAAGAAAATTTCCATTTTATTTATTCTTCCTTTAAATTAATTTGTAGAGATACATTTTGCAAAGGTAATTTAGTTCAAAGTGATTACTTTCCAAAATATAAACTCATTGTTAATTGTAAAAGAAATAGCCAACATCCAACATATAATTTGAATAGGTAAAACTATAATAAAATCATGTATTTTGAAATGATTAACCGATTGTTAAGACTAAAGTTGTTACATTGTGCTACTAAGTTACTGCTTAAGCAGAAAGTTACTATGTCTCAACCCCTGCACAGCAGCTAATTTGTATTGGTGCCGGTCATAGTAGTTATGATTTTAGTATTTATTGTTACGCGTCATTCTTGTCCGATATTCTTGAGACTCTAGAATTCTACGTTAATTCGATCTATATATTCCCTATGTTCGGGGCTCATCGGCTACAGCTGATTTTGAAGAAAAAATAAACTCTATAAAAAAAGAACACATTCTAATGTAATGAATATGTTCCTTTCCAATATTATCTTTTTCATGACCTTCCGCTAAAAAAGTAAAATGTTAACTCTAAATTTTTTAATCTATTTATAAACTACTACTTTTTTTTCTTCAAACATATATTTCTTTTCAATAAATACTTGGTGCCATAACATAAATTGCAAGACTGTCCATATTTTTCTACTATTATCCTTCTTATTTGAACGGTGATCTTCAAGTAATTTGAAGAGATAAAATTTATCAAATATATATTCTGTTTGACTTTCATGCAAAAGATTATTTGCCCAATCATATAATTCGTCTTTAAGCCATTGACTAATCGGAACAGGAAAACCAAGCTTCTTTCGATCTATTACATGATTAGGTACAATGCCTCTCATTGCTTCTCTAAATATATACTTTGTTGTTCCATTGAAAATTTTTGAAGAGACAGGTAATTTAGACGCAACTTCAAATACTTCCTTATCCAAAAATGGTACTCTTAACTCTATAGAGTTTGCCATTGTCATTTTATCCGCTTTGACTAAAATATCTCCTCTTAACCAAGTATGAAGATCAATATACTGCATTTGATTGACGAGATGTTCTTTTTTTACAAAGTTATAATATGGTTCTAAAATTGAACTATATTTCACTGATCCATCATGATTTAAATAAATCTTTTTCTTTTCAGCCTCTTCAAATATCTTTGCATTCCCAATATACCTTTCTTCTAACGGGGTGCATCCTCTTTCAATAAAACTTTTCCCTTTCATTCCATCAGGCATCAGTGTGGAGAAGTATTTTAGCACGCTTTTTAATTTAGTTGGGACATTTTCAAACATTTTTAAAGAACTAGGTTCTTTATAAATATTATAACCACCAAATAATTCATCTGCCCCTTCGCCTGATAATACTACTGTTACATGCTTTCTTGCTTCTTTCGCTACAAAATATAATGGAATCGCTGACGGGTCGGCTAAAGGATCATCTAGATGCCAAATAATCTTTGGTAATTCCTCGATATATTCATTTGGGGTAATAAATCGGTGTATATTTTCAACATCTAGAGCTAAAGCTGTCTCTTTTGCAACATCGATTTCACTATAACCTTTATTTTCAAATCCCACTGAGAATGTTTTTAAATTAGGATTAATCTGACGAGCAAGTGCAACAATTGCCGTTGAATCAATACCACCAGATAAAAATGACCCTACAGGAACATCACTTCTCATGTGCATAGCTACAGAATTTGTCAGTACATCCCTAATATCTTTAATTACTTTCTCTTTGGAATGATTCACTGGTGAAAATGATGGTACCCAATAAGTTTTTATATTTATTTCCTGATTTAGTTTTTTTATGAAATAAGTACCTGGTTCTATTTTTTTTATTTCACTATAGATTGTATTTGGTTCAGGTACATATTGAAATGATAAATAATGTTGTAATGCTTTATCATTCAATTTTAATGAGTGTCCTTCGATATTTTCTAAAACTTTATTAATAACTTTACTTTCAGAAGCAAATACAATATCATCATCTGTTTCGTAATAGTATAAAGGTTTAATACCGAACTGATCCCGTGCGCCAAATAAGGTCATTGTCATTGAATCCCATATTAAAAATGAGAACATTCCACGCAGTTTATTTAAAACTTTTTCATTCCATTCGATAAAACCGTAAAGTAATACTTCAGTATCTGAATTAGTTTCAAAATGATATCCTAATGTTTCAAGCTCTTTCTTTAACTGTTTATGATTATATATTTCTCCATTAAATACGATCCAAAATCTTTCATTTTCCGAATTTAAAGGTTGATGCCCATTTTCAACATCTATAATGCTTAATCGTTTAAATCCAAGTGATAGATAATCGTCATGATAATAACCTTCATCATCTGGTCCTCTATGAGTAAGTATATTATTATATTCTTTGAATAATTTTTTATTTACTTCGTATTTCTTCTTTGATGATAATATTCCTACGAATCCGCACATTTTATCTACCTCTATTTTTATATTTATCACTTGCTTAACTACTTTATAAGAATAGTATTTAGATGTTTCAATACAATAAACAAATGAGGTAAAGTTGTAAACTTTTTGAAACAAGCTGTTACTTATATTTAATCGTACTCTTTATAACCATTTACTTATAAAATCGAATCAAAAAAACACTCTTACCATGAAAGTGTTTTTTATTAAAATAATAAGATTTAGTTCCATTAAACTGTTACATGAAAACCATGTTGTTTTTTATTATTCAAATTTAAAATCTATTTTTTAATCGTTAAGATATAGGTCACGAAATTATTTTTATTATTCATTACTTTTACTTTAGTAACTAGTAATTTTTTTCCAGTTGGACTCCAAGAAATTGGACCTGATATTTCATCTAAATCTGTTGAAAGCTGTGTAATCTTTTTTGAACCAACATCTACCATAAATAATCCTCTTTCACCTTTACCCGCAAAAACAATCGGGAATGCTATTTTTTTTGAGTTCGGCGACCAGCTTAAACCAAAAATTTGTGTACCTTTTGCTAATGTCGTTGTTTTTTTACCTTTTGCATCGGTAATAAATAATTCTCTTTTCGTTTGAGAAATTTTACGAACAATCGCAAACTTCTTTTGATTCGGTGATGGTATCACCCATTCAACTTTTGATCCACCAAATTTTTTCTTTAACTCATATTCAATATCTGAGTTTGGATTAACTTTTGCAATCTTACCATTAATGTTTGCTTCATAGATTTGATGATCTATTGTTTGATAAATAATCTCATTGTTATTTAGCCAGCGTCCTTCTGTAGAAAATGCAAAAAGTTTATCAACATCAGAAACCTTTAACTTTTTCTTATTCGTTAAATCAATAATATAACCAGTTCCAGTTGTACCATCGCTCGATTGTTTGTAAAAAATATGTTTTTTATCTGGTGAAACGATTGGGCCAATTTGTCCATTCTCTTCCCCAGATATAACTTTAGTTACCTTTGTATTTAAATCATACGAGTAAAGATTAATGTGGTATGTATATTGACCATTAAATGTCATTGCTGTTTTCGGGAGTTCTGTATTTTCCTGCTGGATTAATATGGTATCTTTGTTTAACCAATCTGTGCCTTGAATACCCTCATAACGAACGATATTTTTTAAAGCCAATTCATTAGTTACCACATCTTCTTTACCAGTCAGCACGGTTATTTTTTTATTATCTTTCTCGATGACCACATTTTTATTTTGCTGTTGTAACCAACAACCTGATAATATAAAGACTGAAGTTACAGTCAAAATCATCCAACGAAATAGCTTCTTTTTTTTCATCAAGTCATTCTCCTACTACTTACATAAATCAAATTTTGTGTTGTATTTTTTTCGTATTAAGATCTTCATTTTTTAAGTTATATGATTTTACAGATGGTTTTTCTTAATAAAAGATGAATGCATTTTAGTGTTCATTTCTCATTAAATGTAAGTGTTATTTTGACTTTTTCATTGAATTAAACCTGTTCCTTTTATTTCGACTTTGGTTTTAATATTAAAACTTAGCTTAGGATAATTCTTGTCCCATAAATCCATTTTTCTATTTTCACTATCCCTAGACATATATCTTAATCCAAAACCGATGGGATCTAAGTTTTGTTTCTTTATTTTAGTAAGTAAGTCAGTTGCCTCAGCATCAATTTTATCTTCAACTTGCTTTCTTAGTTCAGCAATTTCACTTTTACTAATTATTGCAAGTCCATCAATTTTCTCCTCAATAATAGCTTTAATTTTAATCGTATAATTGGCTTTAATACTTCTATTCTGACCTTTTAGTTTGTATTTTGATTTACCTTTTTCCATATTAATAATGTACATTCCATTTTTATTTCTTACATTTAGATTTCCATTATAGATTCCAGTTGTTAAAAGTCGAAAAGTTTCTGATTCGTTTGAGCTGAGCTCCATTAACATTTTATATTTATTAAATAAGGCAATTTGATCTACTTCTAATTGTGTTTTTTTCTTTTCAACAATTGGCATTGCAATAGTTATTCCATCTTCAGTTTCTCTTCTGAATGCGTCATAAAGAAACAAAGAATCAATATATGGAGACTCAGTTTTACTAAAGTCAAAAAATGATTTTAAAAAATTACCCGATACTTGTTCTGCTGCAGGCTTAAAATTAAGCACTTCAAATGCATTGGGTCTAGCAACGCTTAAATATGAGGTCATTTGGATATCGGGTCTTCTTACAAAGAATTCCAATATTGGTTGAATGTTACTTTTGGCTAATTGTTCACCAATTAACAATGAATTATTATGTCCAAATACTAATTCCTTATCGATTTGGGACTTCATTAAACTAAGACCTTCAGTGATTGAATCTGTATTTGATGTAAGAATTACAAAATCTGATTCTGGTTGTTTTGGATCTCCTTTGGGAATTGCTACTTTTATCATGACTTTATATTTTTTGTCAGATGTCTCAGATTGATCTATACCTATCGAAGTTACAAAGGCTCTTTTATCTATATCTTTAAAGGTACAACCAGATAATAGAAAAGTTGTACCCACGATTGAAAAACTCCATACTAGGAAGCGTGCCTTTTTTTTATTGAAACATACAGCAATAGTATAACTAATAGTAAATTTGAGAAAGCACAGTAATTGAAAAACATAATAAAGTATTTTAATATATCTAGCTCTCTTATCAGAATCTGTATGATTGTTGTTACACAAATAAAGAAGGAAATTAAAATCCATTTATACATTCCTCCATAATTTAAATTGAGTGTTTTGAAAAGTTCTACTGAAGTATGCCAGCAAAGTATGATATATACTAATGAAGAAAAAATTTGTACAAAAAGAATAATATATATTATTCTTTCAACAAATAGGTAGTCAAAATGCATACTGTCAACTGTTGATAACCAAACAAAAACTGCTTTTGGGACACCTTTTAACCCTAAGTATCCAATAGGTATAAAATAAAGGGTTAATAGAACGAAAATTCCAAATAAAAAGATGCCTATTATATCCCTTTTTTTAATTAATTTCATATTTATTTTTTCATTAAATACAATTAAGTTTGAAAAACCTGTGAAAACAAATATGGCAGCAGTAAAACTGTTGATCTTAGGAAAATGTTTAAAGTAAGTAAGTGATTGATAAATGGAATCTTTGAACACATATGGGTCACTAAAAAATCTAATATTGACAAATAAAACTATAGGAATATGTGAAATTACTACTAGTTCAGTAACATATAATAAAGATTTTGTTTTAAGTACAATTGCAAATATTATTAATGCTAAAAATATAAAATATGTTAGCATTAGAGGTGTTTCTGGATTAATAAATAGTTTAACAACTTGAGTTAAAGCGACAATAAAAAGGGCTCCCGTCAAATACCAAAAAATTAAACTATAAATGATGTACAACTTTCTAAGCCAATTAGGTACTTTATGTATTAAGATTTGATTTATATTTTGCTCCGGGAATTGAGCAAAAACCTTTTGCAAAACATAAATAAAACAGCCACCAACTATAATAGCTAGACAAATACTCGAAATACTACCATTTAAACTATTCTTATACAGTATTTGAGGCACAAATACTGTTATGCATAAAACCAAATTTAAATAAAATAGATATATAACATATCGTTTTCCTAGCAAAAGAAAACACCTCTTTAATCAACTATTATTAAAAAGTGTGAAATATGGCTTACCTAAGCTTCTTAAATTACATAAATAACAAAGAATCCCTAAAGTACTGACTATAACTCCTAACATTCCAAATAAAGATGCAAAAATGATAATTGGATATCTAATAACTCTAATTGCCTGATGCATCGCATTAATTGGTATACTAAATAGAGAGATTGCTACTATTGAAACCACAATAATCATTATGTCACCTACTAACCCAGCTTGCGAAGCTGTTTGACCTAATATCAATCCCCCTACTGTTGTAGCAGAAGAACTAATTGTTTTAGGTAGTCGTAAACTTGCCTCGATTAAAAACTCTGCCATTAACATTAAAAAAAGAATTTCAATATATGAAGGGAATGGTACAGATATTCTACTTCCGGCAATAAGTAATGCGAATTGGACTTGAAGAACTTCTGGAGAATAAGAGATAACAGCAACATAAATTGCAGGTAATAATACAGTAATTAGCAGTGCTACTATTCGTATAGAAGTCAAGAACTTAGAGACAATTGAAAGCTGGACTACATCATCCATCGATTTAAAAAAATCAAAAAATGTAGCGGGACCAATTAATGCCCATGGCGTTCCTTCAACAAGAACGATAATTTTTCCAGATGATAAGTTATTTACAACTCGATCCGGACGTTCGGTTGTTAGAAAAAGCGGAAATAACATCCACTTCTTATTGATTAATAATTTTTGAAGCTGACCACAAGACTGCAATACCTCTACATTTAACCCTTTTATCTTTTCTACGAGGTTTCTATATACGTTTATTTCAATTAGATTTGTATCATATAAAACAACTACATTTGTCTTTGATTGACTGCCTACAATATATTTTTCAACCTGTAAAGTATTCTTTTTATATCGATTTCGAATCATATTTAAAGATATAGAAATATTCCCATTTAATCCGTCTTTCGGACCTTGCAAGACATTTTCTTCTGTAGACTCACTTACTGCGCTAGAGCTGTAATTACTTAATGTAATAGAATAATTTATATTATCTAGATTTAAAATAACATTGCCATTTAGCATCTTTTCAACCATTATGGCCTCTTCTGATATTATTTCCCACCCTGGAAGTGATTCAAGGTAATTTTTATATAAACTAAATGATTCATATTCATAAAAAGGTGTAATAAGTAGTTGAGTTATCTTCTTTTCGTCACAAACTGAGTCTAAAAAATAAAAAGTTATATTTCTATCATACTTTTTCAGACTCTTTTTTTGAAAATCATAATTATTTTGTATTGATCTAAACCTCATCTTCTTCACCTCGTTACTAATTTGTACTAATATCGTTTTAATATTCTAAGTAAAGAAATATTACTTTTGTAAAACGATTCCCTTATACTAATTTAAAATTCAACAGATTTTCTACTACCATGTAATTTTGATTCATTAATATCAAGCTGTTAAAATTAAAAAAACTATTAATCATTAAAGACGAAGCTTATAATTATCGAATCTAAACCAATAACTTCAATATAGGTCCTCACCAACAGTGACCTACGAGGCAAAAATTCAGATATTTTCGACACAAAGTGAAGAGCTATCTTAAATACAATTAAACTAGTCAGTTAAAACAAAAAGCGACTGTTCATTTAGAACAATCGCTTTTTGTTTTTTTAGTATTTTTTTCAAATATGATTAAGATAATACTGGAGATGCATCGCTTAAATTACTAAAATTATGATTAATAATTTCTACAAGTTTAAATTCATTGTTCTCATATTCAAATTTCAATATACAACAATTGCCAATTCTGTCTTGTTGTGTAATTGAACTAGTATGTTCCCAACATCTCATGAAATTTCTACAGGCTGCTCCATGTGATACAGCTAATACCACTTCATTATCTTCTTCCATTATTTTTTGACAGGTCGTAGCAATTCTTTTTTGTAATTCTATTTGATCTTCTCCCCCAAACTTAACAAAGAAGTCACCATAAGGCAGTTGCGGGTTTAAATCTTCACTTTCACCTTCAAAAGTTCCAAAATTCCATTCCTTTAATCCTTTTAATCTTGTATAAGGCAAATTAGTCACAATTTCTAACGTATCACTTGCTCTTTCAGATGTGGAACAATAAGCATGGTCGAAAACAATATTGTGATCTTTAAAATACTTTGCAGCAGTTTCTGCTTGTTTAATACCTAATTCCGTTAGTGGTGAATCACACCAACCTTGAACTTTTCTTCTTTTATTAAATAATGTTTGTCCATGTCTCATTAGATATAAAGTCTTTTTCATTTTTATCCCCCTTATTGAATTTTAAATGATCATTTAAATATTGAGTTTAAGGGTACCATTGCTAATTGGACTTCTTGCCTACTATTTTATTAATACTTACTTTCTTATATTATCAATATATTATTTATAAGCGTTATCATATTCCTCTTAAATGTTTGCCTATTACTCTTATTTCACGTACAAAATGACAAGTAATTCCTAAAAATACCATCGTATACTAAGAAATAAAAAACAACCATACTTCTAGTAAGAAATAGGTTGTTTTTTATGAGATTCATGGACGAAACACTAACAATTTGGTATTTATCTATTTTAAGTTAATTAATTTTTATCTTTTAAATAATCAATTATCCCATCAACAATTGAACTTGTTGTGTTTGTTTGAAATTCTTCTGAAGTCATGCGTGCCTCATCGGAAGTATTTGAAATGTATCCAAGTTCAAGTAAAATAGCTGGCCTTGTGTTCTCTCTTAATACATAGTAATCGCCAAAACTTACACCACGATCTCGTGCATCCAAACCATTTTTAAATAGTTGATCGTGTATTAACGCTGCTATAGGCTCGTCCAATTTTTTATTATAATAACTTGTTATCCCTTCAACTTCATTTGTAAAAAAGGCATCAAAGTGGATACTAATAAATAAGTCTGCATTGTTGTCCTCAGCTATTTTCACACGATCTGCAAGTGAAACTTTCACATCATCATTACGGGTCAATATAATATTTGCACCCGTTTTTTTTTCTAATTCATTTTCTATATTTTTGACCATGGTTAATGTTACATCTTTTTCATTTGTTCCATTCTGTCCACTTGCGCCTATATCTTTTCCACCGTGACCGGCATCAACAACAATTGTTTTACCTGTTAATATCTTTTCAGTAGAGCGATTATCTTTATTTCCAGTCGATGCTTGAGCTGAATTTTCTTTATTTATAGATATTCCATTATCTTTAAGTTTAAAGATTAGAACTACCATTAGAATTGATATCATTACTAATAATAAATTTCTTTTCCTCTTTTCTCCCGTTCGTCTCATCGAATTTCCCCCTAAATTTACTATCTATCCTTCAGATATTTAATAGTTTAATTCTTATTAATGAAGACAAAATCAACTTTATATAAAGATGAAATGAAGATTGGTCAATTTCAAAGACGTCGATCATTCCAAAAATTTAATTGAAAATGTTCGTTCGGGTTATATACCTTAAGTGCATATCCTTTTGCTTTTAAAAAGCTAATTATTTCAGGAAGTGCATCCAATGTTGATTGCTTTTCATGTAATAAAATGACTTCTTTATTTTTGGTTGTTTGCTTTTTCACTTCATTTAAAATGTTGGAAGGATTTGCAGACTTCTTCCAATCATTTGTATCTACATTCCAGTCCCAAATTTTAAATCCTGCGTTAACTGAATCATTTCGAAGTTTCTGGTTCATGCTCGGTCTAGATCCATATGGAGCACGGACCAAACGAGTATTTTCACCAGTCAATTGATTAATAATCGATAAAGTTTGATGCATTTCTGAAACAAAAAAACCTTGTTTGTATAATCGATTATAGTTATGAGTCATACTGTGAGCCCCAATATAATTCCCCTCTTGAACCGCCCTTTTTACAGCTTCTTTCTGTTCATTTAAGTTCCTTCCTATCATAAAGAAGGTCGCATGTACTTTTTCATTCTTTAATACATCTAGAATTTTGTTTGTAAGTTCGCTGGGTCCATCATCGAACGTCAGGTAGACTACTTTCTGATTTTGTTTGATTTGTTGATTGGGTTTTGGTTGATTAATTTTAGTTTGTTGCTCTTGAACATTTGGGTTTTGACTACTTTCTTTTGGCTTATCTAGTTTCCCGACCTCAGATTTCTTACAAGTTGATTGTATTGCATGATCATCTGAACTTTTTTGTTTGGCACTTTTTCTGGAGGTTTTTATTTGTACCTGTTCATTTTCGGCACTTTTTGCTACATTTTCAAAAGCAAATTCTTTCAATTTACCAATTAAAAAGTAAATGTGTGAGAATATAAGATAGACAGCACATAAACTTAAAAATGCTCTTTTTAACATCCTTTTTTTCTTTCTTTTACGAGATTTCATCTCTCCTTCACCGTACTCTCCACTCCTTGAATAACTTTATAAATCCTCTTATTAATAAAGATAAAGGTTCCAAATAAAGATGAGATAAAGATGAAATGAAGTATCAATGAAGATTGATAAAAATTGACAAAAAAGACCAAAATTCCATTTGTTACTGTTTCTTAAGATTGAAAAATCATAATTTGGATATAAAAAAGAGACCACTTTAATGGTCTCCTAAAATTTCTATCTTCTTCTACTCGTTTAAGTAGGTCATTACTCTATTTTGTATAATATCTGCCACGCTTTTCGCAGATTTTTGACCCTTAAAATAGCTATTGGATTCTTCCTCTATGATTGTTCTGATTTTCTCATTCCATCGTACTTGTGTATTCGCCTCAGAAATCATTTGTTTCAATGGTTCAAGTGAAGATTCTGAAACACTCTTATTGCCACCAGTTCCTCCTTTTCCGTCCTTTCCACCAGTAGCACTTTCTACTTTTCCTTCTATTAAATCGGTAAATTCCTTCTCGTTTGCCTCGATATTCACAGGGAACATGCCGCTTACTGACTTAGTTTGAATCTCATAAGAAAGTAAAAATTTCAGGTAATCCCATGCTTCCATTTTAACAGTGGAATTTGCATTCATCGCATATTTATCGTAACCAGAAAAGGTAACACCCATTTCTTTTTCAGAAGAATGCGGAAAATCGTAAATGGTCGCTCCATTCTGATAGTAAATAGCTGAACGAATCGCATAATCGTTTACAGAATAGATTGGTGAACTTGTAAAATAAGTTGTTTTCTGTACACCGAGCTGAAAATCAGTTAAAACGCCATGGTCATACATTTTTTTTACTCGTTTGAGTAAATCAATAAATAATGGAGAATCGAATTTCGCTTCATTTTTCTCCGTATTAACAAGTTTGTTGTAGTATTCATCCGAGAAAACTAAAGGGTTTAAAATTCCTGAAGGTGAAACCTCCATCACAGTATCAATTGTCCCTTTAGCCTTAAGCTGCTTGCTTATTTCTGTAAATCGACTCCATGTCCAGTTTTTATGGTCATCAATTTGGACACCTGTTTTTGAAATTGCTTCCTTATTCGCAATTAAAGCACCTAATGAAAAACGCGTGGGCAAAACGTACAGACCACCATTTATTTTAGAATGTTCAAGAATGTTCATGTAATATTGACTTTTGTCAAAAGACGTATCTTTTTCAATGTATTGATTGAGATCAACAAAGGCGTTTTTAGCAATGTATCGATCGATTGGCAAACTTTGGTCGTTCAAGATGAATAAATCAGCACCTTTTCCAGATAACACTTCTGTCGTCGTCTGTGACACGTATTTCTCAAGTTGAAGAAGAGATATCCCGCCACCGCCAGATGCAAAGCTTTTCAATTTGATTGTAATATTTGGATGTTTTTTTTCGTATTCCTTCGCAGCCAATACAAAGTCTGGATGTTTGCCTAAGACTGAGATAGTGATCGTTTTTTTCTCATCCTTACTTACCTTTAACGAAAGATCTTCTCTATTCGCATTATTATTACTATCTTTCGTATGATTTTGTTCTGAGATATTGTTTTCATCTTTTTGTGTTATCCCACTACTACAAGCGACAAGACTAAACATAGTTATAAAACTAATCATTAAAGACAATATTCTTTTCATTTACTCATCTCACCTTCTCTATTTCACTTAATGTAAGAATACCCTCCTTAAATAAAGATGAAATGAAGATGAAATGAAGTTTTTTAAAAGATTAATAAAAACTTTTACATAATTACTGATCGGCTAATTCTATGAGCATTAGTCTAAAATAAAAAATCGCCCTTTTGAATAGGGCGATTCAACAGAAGATAAGTATAGTAAATTTATCCAAACTCGTTTTCACTTATTTTTATTTAAGTAAAAGTAAAATAATACGCCATCTGACGTATTCATAACACCGTACCTTGTATCATGTAAGTCTAATATATTTTTTGAAATGGCAAGACCTAACCCAGTACTACCTTCTGTTCGTTGCCTTGAGGTATCCCCGCGATAGAAACGTTCCCAAACCCTTTCTAATTGGTCTTTGGGAATATGTGATCCTTTATTTTCAACACACACTTTCACTTTTTTATCCACTATTCTCGTTGAAATATAGATATGTTCATGATCAGGTGTGTAACGGATGGCATTTGTCATATAGTTCGTAATCACTTGTTCAATTCGATGTTGATTTGCGACTACTTCGATTGATACTAAATCCTTATGAATTGTTAGTTTCTTTTTTTCAATTTCTAAAGATAATTGACTACAAATCTGTTCAATTACTTCGTCAATAGCAAATGGTTCCATTTTCATTTTATATGTTCCAGACTCGTATTTTGCTAGTTCAAGCATATCGACAATTAATAAATCCATTTTGTCGACTTCTTTTTCCATCGCTTCAAAATAGTAGTCCTTCTTATGACTAGCAACACCGTCTTTTAAGATTGAAATACAACTTTTCATAATACTGAGTGGTGTCTTCAATTCATGCGAAACACCTGAAATGAATTCTTTTCTAGTATTTTCTAATTGTTTTTCTTTCTCAATATCTTGTTTTAGTTGTGTAATATGTGAATGTAGCGTATTCGAAAGCAAATTTATATTCTGAGATAAGTCGCCTATTTCATCTTTTGAATGATACTCTATTCGTTCCGAAAAATCTAAGTGCGCAATCTTACTAGTTATGTCGTTAATTCTTAATAATGGTCTTGCAATTTTGAAAGAATAGTAAATGGACGCTAAAATTGTAAGAAGTAAAACAAACGCAATGATATAGACAAAATAATCTTTTACCATTTGTACTGCTTCGTCGACTGGTTGTAAAGACGCCATTAAAAAAATATAATTTGTTTCACCATTTTTATTTTTGATTGGATCAACAAAAAGTTTATATTTAATACCATTTTGTGCATAATCAAGTGTTTTGAAAGTGGTATATTTGTTTTTTTCATCAAACAATAAGCTTGTTTGGAATTCATTAATACGATCCATTAATAAACTATTACTATATATGATGCTTGAAACATCATTTCGATTGGGAATTCGTACATCCTGTATAATTCCCTTTAATCGATTGATTCGAAAACTAGTAACATATTTTTGAGTTAAATCTACTTTCTCTTTTAGGTCGTTATGTTGATTAATTGGTTTTAATTCTTTTTCAATGTTTGTCCAAATATATTGATTTACCCAATATGAATTATTCTGTACTGAGTATAGATAGAATGGGATCTTTCGATTGTTTTTTTCAACAGTATAAAGATCAACAGTGTCACCTTTAGATATCGTAGGCGTATCTTTTAAAAAATCTTCTGCTTTAAAAAAATGATACAGAGGAACTCTTAAAAATTGATATGAACTTTTACCTTCTACTATTTTAATTTCCGCATAATAATCATTTGAGGTTTTTATATTGCCATTTTGATCCAATGTAGTTATCCAAGTATTTTGAGTTCGATAAAAGTTTTGCTCTAATTCCTGAATTAATTGAACATTCCCTTTACTTTTTCGGTATTGTTTCTCAAACGATTTAATACTTGATTTTAAATCATTTACCTTTCGATTTGCATAGTATTGCTTAAAAAAGATTGTTTGACCAATATAAATGGATCCTGTGATTAGCAAACACAAAGTTGTTGTTAATAAAAATAGTTTTAAGACGATCCCAAATTTCATACACTTTCCTCAAACTTATAACCTGTTCGAATGATTGTTGATATCAGTTTTGATTTACTGCCTAATTTCGTCCGTAAATTACGTATATGTGTGTTAATTGTTCGATCATCACCATTGTAGTCATAGCCCCAAACCTTTTGCACGAGTTGTTCCCTTGAAATCACGATCCCCTGGTTTTGCATTAAATATGTTAATATTTCAAATTCGGTATGGGTTAAACTGATATTTTCACGATCTACTTGAACTTTCCGTGAAGAAAAATCGACAGATATACCATGTTTAGATAATGTATCTTTTGAGGTATCATTCGTTTTATATCTACTTTCAAGCAATCGTTTAACTCTTGCCAGCAAAATTGGCGGGCTATAAGGTTTTGTAACATAGTCATCGGCACCTAACTCAAACCCAAGCAGTGTATCATCCTCATCAGCACGTGCCGTTAACATAATAATTGGTACATTTGAAGTTTTACGTATTCTTCTACAAACTGCCCATCCATCGACTTTAGGCAACATGATATCAAGAATAATGAGATGAAAATCTAGTTCTTGAAACAATTCCAATGCTTGTTCACCATCTATTGCTTCAATTACTTCAAGACCTTCATTTACTAAATAATCTTTCACTATTTCACGTAAAATCGTTTCATCTTCTACGATTAAGATTTTGTACTGCATGATCTTTCCTCGCTCTCTTTCTATACTCTCCCATACTTATATTTTAACCAACATGGAATTTTATTAATTCTAGAAGTATCCGTTAATCTTTTGCACCTGATAACTGAATTCCTTTGATTAAATATTTTTTTGCGAATCCAAATATCAATAACATTGGAGCCATATAGAGAATAGATGCTGCGAAACCAATCCCTCTTGTCTCTTGGATGATTTGAGATAAATAAAGTGATAATGGAAATTTTGAAGGATCATCTAAAAAAATAAGTGGTTGTTCAACCATGTTCCAATAATCTGCAAATAATAAAACGACTAATGCTGCAAGTCCTGGCCGAATTAATGGCAATATGATCTTTATAAAGATCGAAAAGTGACCGGCTCCATCTATTTTTGCAGCTTCAATATATGAATAAGGAATCGTCATGACGAATTGTCTGAGCATGAAAACACCAAACGCACCAAATACTCCAGGAAAGATGATCGAGCCAAAGCTATTTAAGAGTCCTAATTTATCTGCAATGATATAATTCGGTACAAGTGTTACTTGAAAAGGCATCAGCATGGTAATCATATATACCAAAAATAGAATATCTCTTCCTTTGAACTTTAGTTTTCCAAACACATATGCTGCAAGTGATGCAACAATTAATTGCCCAAGTATGATTGGGAATACCATTAATACTGAATTACCATAAAATTTCATATTTGATTGTTCTTTATCAATAAATGATTGTTTCTTGTCAAAGAATGCTTTATATTGTTCAAACGAAAACTTATCAGGAAGCAACTTCAGATGGATAAACGAATCATTGTGTCCCGCATTATTATCTTGTTGAATATCATTTTCTGAAGGATAAAGATGGCTAATTTCATTTTCTTTCATAAAAGAATTGGTTAACGTAAAAACCACTGGGAAAACCATCACTGCTGCCATTATTAATAAAAAAAAGGTTAAAATCCATTTGCGAATTAAACTACTATTCATCCTCTTCACCTCTCATTCTTAATTCATAAACTTACTATACCATCGTTCAATTGCGAAGAAACCAAACACTAGAATTAAAATACATAAAACCATTAACGACGCTGCAGCGGTTAGTTTTTGTACATTTAAAGACGCAAACATATTGTTCATATAGTGTTGAATCATATAAATACGATCAAACGGATAATCTCCTGCGATTAGATAGGTTTCACGGAATACTTTGAATGAGTTAATAATGCTCATTAACACAACAAAAAACATCGTTGGCGTTAAGTAAACCAGAGTAATCTGTTTAAATTTAAATAAACGACCTGCGCCCTCCATATCGGCAATCTCATAGTAATCTTTTGGTATATTTTGAAGTCCTGCTAAGAATAGAATCATGTTGTAGCCGATATTTTTCCATAAATAAACAACAGATACAACTGCGATTGACCAATCTGATTTCATCCAATCGATTTGAGCAAACCCCATATTTACTAACCAGGAATTTAATGTCCCGTTCCAATCAAATAATAATTGCCATAGCATGACAATCGAAGCGACTGGTACAACAATTGGTAAGATGAAAGAACTGATAATGACATTTTTAAATAGTACTTTTTGATGCAAGCAAAGTGCGAGTACTAAAGAAATGCCGATTACAAGGGGGACGTTAATTGCCGTAAACCAAAATGTGTTTGAAGCTGCTTTCAAAAATGAAGCGCTAGCTAATAGCTCTTTATAATTAGAAAAACCAACAAAAGAACCCCCAACCGCTCCATCTTTAAATGAATAGATTGTACCCATTACAAATGGGATTAAATAGAAAAGGAAAAAACCAATCAAACTAGGTAGTAGAAAAAACATTGCAATTCTATTATCGTTATTTAATAGTTTGCGTGTATTCATGCACTCACTTCTTTCTATAATTGAGTATTTATAAAATCGCCTAATATATTCTGTACCGAATGAAGTATAGCCTATTGAAATAAAGATGAGATAAAGATGAAATAAAGATTTAGCGAAAAAGTAATTGTTTTGTTGTCTATTAACCTAAAACCCAGCATACAATTTGGCTGCGATAAAGGGGCTGAATACCTTCTAATTATTTAAAAAGTACAATAAAAAAACATTTTAAAAATTAGCAAAAAGAAAAAGACCACAAATATGTGGTCTTTTAAATAACAACTAATGACAGTGGATTTCTTTCAAATTATTTAAGTGAAAAATTCAAGCCAAGTTCTTTAAAAAGCTGGCTTATTTCAAAAAATTAACGTTTGACTGTAACTTCTTCAGATGTAGTAGTTACTTTGAACCCATCCTTAGTAATTACATCTGCAGAGATATAATACGTACCATCTGGAACATTTGATTCAGGTGTCCATTTCATACGTAAAGTATGTTCATTCGTAACATCTTTCGTTTCGATTATGTTTCCATTTGAATCTTTAATATTAATCTTCCAATCTACTCGATTATTTGCATAACCTGTAATTTGTGCTGGATTATTTTCGTTTACATTATATCCTGAAACGTAAAACCAACTAAGAACCATACCGTAATCAATATAAGATGGGTCACCCCAAACTGCGTAGCTTTGATTGTATGCATAATCATAACCCAATACAACGACACTTTTCGGCTCAGATGAGACAGTGATCGAAGTTTCTCCTACATTCGTTTCATAATAATTTCCATTTACAAACACGATAGCACCTTTGTATCCGCTACTATTTGGGGTGTCTGCTGCATTAAATGAAATTTCATACTTCTCATTTTTAGGTTGTACTTGAATATTTGAAATTTTTACAGCAGTTGAATCCACCTTTACGGGAAGCTTTACGTATTGTGGCTTCGCACTTTTATAATCCATTGTAGTTTTAATTATATAATTATAATTACCATCAGGAACAAGCTCACCTTTCTCGTTTGTCTCATTCCATGTATACTGTGGCGCAGAGTATTCATCAAACTTATAATAGAAATCACCGCTAAACATGCTATTTTTTGTGAATTTATATGGAGAACCATCAGCCGTAAATTCACTAAAATTCCCTAACCATTTAACTTTACGACCTGATTCGTCTTCAATGTACATCTCAGTTTCTTTTAAATTTCGAAATACTTGAAACGATGGGAATACACCTGGTGCAAACGTGTTTGGTGAAATTGTCATATGATCAACATTAAAGCCACCTGTATTTCCATCAAATCCTAGTGGACCCTCCGACACATCATCCCAAAGTACAGTGTATCCTAAATATACCCCGTCATTCCATGGAGCAGGATCTATATTTTTTGGCTTCGTCCAGTCACCTAAAAAGCCCATATAAGGCATTGTTAGAGGAACTGCTTTATCTTTATTCACCCCAGATGGTACAAGGCGAACAAATCCTTCTAAAAATTCTTCTTCTTTAATGTTAGATGGTAGATCTATTTTAACTTCGATCGATGCGTTTTCCCCTGGCTTTACTGTTACAACAGTACCTTTCGTATCCGTAACGACTTGATTGTTAACTTTGATATTCGCTCCTGTTACGCGTTTACTCTTTAACGTTAAGTATTCGTGTGATTCATCTACTTTTCCATCATTGTTATAATCAAACGTTTTGTTCTCAGTTTCATCAGTTAATAGATCAACATAAACTGTATACTCTATGTCATTTACACTACTCTTTTTATTATCTTTATTTGCTTCTAGTAGAGATTCTAATTTTAAGCTGAAGTTCACATTTTTATTATTTATTTCTTTAAGTGCTACTGAACCAGCTTGTTCGAGTGGTGTATTTTTCCTTGTAATGATTGCAGGAGTATTAATTGCATTTTGAATTTGCATTAAACCTGAACCCTGAATACGTGGAGAATAAGGTATTGCATTATTCGTATTAGGATCCATTAAAATATTTGAAGTATTCATTAAGGCAATTTTTGATTTTAATACAGTTTCCTCTGAATGTTTTAGTCCTTTTTTATATAATGACTGTAATAAAAGTGCAGCTCCTCCGGCTACATGAGGGGTTGCCATTGAAGTACCACTATAAACATCATATTTGTTTCCAGGTACTGTAGAATAAATATTACCACCTGGAGCAGTAATTTCTGGTTTGAAATCTAATGTATAAGGTGCACCATAAGATGAGAAGTAAGAAATATTATTTTTAAATTCATTATCAACATATGTGCCACTTGAAATTTGCATACTTACTTTTTGTCCACTAGATAGTTTAGATATTAATGCATTACCTACAGCTTTAGAAGTTGTAACTGAAGTCAAGAAGTATGGTGAAAAGTCAATATCTGCAAAGTCGGGTAAGCTTGAAGGCGGTACTTGGATTAGGGCAACTGCACCTTTTCTCGCTGCTTGTTGTTGAAATTCAACATTCCCAACGTAGCCGTACGGTGGAATCGGTTTCGTTACAACTATTTTTCCAGACACATCTTTTCCTTTGTAATCAATAGAACGTCCTTCACCAACGTAAACAAATTCATAATCTTTCCCCTTTTCTAAAACGTCAGCAAGACTTTTACCAGCTTGATTTTTATATGGAAAAATATCACCAGTTGTTGATTTCAAAGCATCCATGTGAACTTTTGAATTTTCAAAAGATGATACTGATAATGCAAAAGGACTGACACCAGGTGAGCCAACCGTTCCAATATCCGGGTTCTCTGCATATGGTTTTAATGACCGATCTAGTAGATTATTTTTCGTACTATAAGCTGCATTTCCACCCGCAACCACAACTAATGTACCTTGTTCAGTTGCTTGACGAATCGCTTTTTGTACTGGGTCATCTTCTTCGCCAACCCATCCTGAATCACTACCTAAACTCATATTAATCACATCAGCACCCATCGTTACTGCGTGCTGTATTCCAGCAATAAGATCATCCTCGTATGCCCCACCACCATTATCCGAAAATACTTTTTCAGCTAACAATTGTACACCTGGCGCAATACCTTTTACACCATCATTCGTTTCATCACCATTTGCACCGATCGTTCCTGAAACGTGAGTACCGTGTGCACTTCCGTTTGATCCAGGAATAACATCTGTATCATCATCAGCCCAGTCATATCCTGTCGGAACTTTGTCACTGTACCAAATTTCGTTCACATTTGTTTCTGCAAATTTTCCTTGAATCTTATCTTTTGACCACTTTTCTTGTTGTTTTCCTTTATCAGTAATTGTCATATCCTTATGTGACCAATCGATACCGGAGTCGACAACTCCAACTACTAATCCTTCACCTTGATAACCGTATGATTCCCAAACTTTTTGGGCTTGTACCAATTCTTTGCTCGCCGCCATTGATGGTTGGAAAACTTTAGCGATATGTATATTCTTTACGCCTTCAATCGATTTGATTTCATTCACATTTTTATATTCAGTTTCAGTACTAAATCCGTTGAACCCTGTAAAGAAGCGATGTTTAACATGGATATTTTCTTTTGTTTTGTTAAGTTTATCAATGACTTGATCTTGATTGATCTTAAACTCTTTCTCTTTCGTTTGTTCAGACATTGTTGCTGAATCTACTGGACTATCAACCTCAATTATTAATCTTACTTTATCATCTGGTTTAAACTGATTTACTTGTTGTTTTTTTGCATCATATAAGTCCCTATAACCAACATTATCTTTCTCCCCGGATTTATTACTTTGTTCAACTAATAATCCTTTCTTTATATAATCGCTGATATTTCGGTTTGTGTTTGTTTCACTAGATGAATCAGGTTGATTCATTACTCCTTCTGCGAATACAGTAGTTGAAAATAATAAAACTGAAAGACCAACTGACGAAATCACTTTGTAAGGAAATACTTTTCTTTTTTGCAAACTATCCACCCTTTCAAACGATTAATTTATAAGCGGGCAGTCTTTACGAGAAAACTAGAGGATTATTTAGATAGAAAACGTCTAAAGTTTTTGAAGTTCATTGCGAGAGGGACAGACCCATAAAAGTTTTAAATAAAGAATTAAAGATTTTTTAGTAAATAAACCAATTTAATTGAATACAAAATTTCAACTTACTTACGGTCCGTTTTTAAAATCGCCCCTTTCGACTTCTACATTCCCGATCCCCAACCTTATAAAATATTACTAAGTCTTTTAAAATTCTCCACACTTACTTTCTATCAATCTATGGAAGTAGATCGGGAACTATATTCATATTGTAGTTGGACAAGGAAACACTGTAAATTGGGGGAATTATTAGTCGCCTTATTTTAAAATTAGACAATTTTTTCTAGATAAATTGCCGGAATTCAGAGAAAAAAATAGAATCGTCGAAAATATTCTCTAAGTAGTTTATTAAAATAAATATAAAAAATAGAGAAGATAATGATAAATTGGGGGAAACAGTGAATTAGACCTATAAAATATACCTGTTGTTAGAGTAACTTAACTTAGTTTTTACATTATTTATTACTACTCTACTTGGTTTTCACTTGGCACTTACCCTGGGAGAATTTGAAGAGTTTGATTATGAAGATGACGAAAGCATACTTATTATAAAAAAAGCGCATCGAGTAAATAGATTCGATGCGTTAGTATTAATTTTAAAAGCAATTTCTTACTTGCAATTTGAAAGAAATAATTTTAATTGCTTTTATAATTACTTTTTTAACTTTTCCTAAACCGCCCCATCACTTCTAGAGTTTGTGAAATGTTTACAAAAGCATTTGGATCAATCGTTTTAATAGCATGCTTTGTTTCATTCAGCTCGAATCTTGTAATGACAGTTATCAGAACTTTTTTAGGGGTATGTGAGTATGCGCCTTCTGCATTGTGCACAGTAATTCCCCTATAATGTAAATGAAAAAGGGCATCTATTAATTCATCTCCTTTTTCAGTAACAATTCTTAAAGTTAATTTGTTTTGTGTTGTATAAACCATATCGACAGCACGGCCCGCTACATAAATGGCGATAATGGTATATAAAGTAATATTCCATCCAAATACAAACCCGGAAGTACCGACAACCAATAGATTCATACAAGCACTCAAAAAACCAACCTGCATATTCTTCTTTTGTGATAGGATTAGGCTGACAATGTCTGTTCCACCTGTTGATCCCCCACTTCTAATAACAACTCCGACGGCAATTCCATAAAGAGCCCCACCGATCATTGAAGAAAGAAGAATATCATTGCTTATCGCATGGATGGGAAAAAATTTCAAACTAAAAGATAAAACAATAACTGAATAGATGGTTAATAGAATAAATCTTTTTCCTAGATACTTTATTCCCAAAAGAAATAGTGGAATATTGATAATGAAAACAATCCAACCCGTATTGACATTTAAATAATGGTGAATAAAAAAAGCAATCCCAGTAACTCCACCGGATGCCAATTTATGAGGGATAAGAAAAGTGTTATATGCAAATCCAAAAAGCATACTGCATAAACCTATCAAGACGATTTGATATATTAATCGAAACAATATAAGCACCTCTAATAGTTTCTATCTTTTTGATAGTATGCATAAACAAACCACTTTTAATAAACTTCATTTTGATAAAAAAGAAACAAAAAAAAGAACAGACCTTTTGTCTGTCTTCTGATTGATTCTCTTTAAAAATTAGAACCTCTATAATTCTTCAAATATAAAACTAACTTTTTATTACTTATAGCCTATTATTGTATGAGGTACATAAGGTTCTTCGAGGAACGTCACTTCTTCATCTGTTAATTTTATGGAAAGAGCGGATACTGAATCTTCCAGATGTGACAGTTTAGTTGCACCAATAATTGGAGCTGTTACAGGGTTCTTTTGAAGTAACCAAGCAAGTGCGATTTGAACCCTTAGAACACCACGTTTTTCTGCGATTGTGGCAACCCGTTCGATGATTAACCGATCAGTTTCAGCAGTTGAGTCATATTTATCCTTCGCAATTTGATCCGTTTCGGAACGATATGTAGTTTCCTTCCAATCACGGGTCAATCTCCCACCAGCAAGAGGACTATATGGAATGACTCCGATTTTTTCTTCCTTACAAAGAGGCAGCATTTCCCTTTCTTCTTCTCTATAGATTAGGTTTAAATGGTTCTGCATCGATACAAAACGTGTCCATCCGTTTTTCTCAGCTACATGTAACGCTTTCAGAAATTGCCAAGAGTGCATTGCAGAAGCACCTATATATCTTGCCTTCCCGGCCTTTACAACATCATGTAATGCTTCCATTGTCTCTTCTATTGGAGTATTGTAATCCCAGCGGTGAATTTGGTATAGATCTATATAATCTGTACCTAGTCGTTTAAGGCTCTTATCAATTTCACTCATGATAGCCTTTCGGGAAAGTCCGCCACCATTTGGTCCTTTTTGCATCGGGAAATATACTTTTGTTGCGAGAACGATCTCGTCTCGATTTGCATAATCCTTTAGAATACTTCCAACGATTTCTTCACTAGTACCGTCCGAATATACATTTGCTGTATCAAAAAAATTCACACCCAAATCAAGAGCTTTTTTAATTATTGGACGACTGTGGTCTTCATTTAGTACCCATGGATGAATCCATCTTTCTGCTACTCCAAAGCTCATACAGCCAAGACAAATCCGTGATACTTCCAAACCGGTATTTCCAAGTTTCACATATTCCATTTCATTGCTCCTCACTTTCAAGAAATGTAAAAGAACGAATTAATAGCTTTAAGTATAAATAGAAATACAGTACTTTCAATTGCCAAATGACAGCGAACTGTTAATTAACGAACAAATCATTTAACATTGTTAATTTTCTGTAAATTATTTTTATGACCTTTACAATGTTTTCAACTATTAAGCGTTTGAAGGGCCATATTTTGCATTCTTATCTCCTCCTCTAATTCGATACATTCATTAATATATATGAATAGGAGTAAATAGAACGATTGTTTCACACTTTAATGCTGAATCTGTTTACAAAAAAAATACCCTGTCTAAAATTGTCAGGGTATTATCTATGAGTGCTCCCTAATTGTATGAAGATTAGGGATACTGGGGTCTGTTAGAGAACCGTACGCGTTCTCTCTTTTTATCTTATCATTTTAATCGGTAAACAATTTGAGTAATTGTTACAATTTTATAAAAATGTGGAATTATATTGCCTTAAGCATTTTCATTTTTTCATCCAATATGAAAACTATTTGTTAAAAGAGTTTGATTTATTGTCTATATGTTTTAGACGAGATATATTTTTTGAAACTTGAAATAACATTAAGAAAGAGATGTTAAATATTAGGGAGGCAATTCAATGCCTAGTTGGAAAAACCAAATTGTACCTATTAATAAATATATAAGACCAGGCACAATGCTAAATGGTGTTAAAAAAGTTGTCATACATTGGACTTCAAATCCTGGGGGTTCAGCAGCAGGTCACCAATTATATTTTAGTGAAATTCTTCCTGCACAAAATACACAAGCCGTAGCTGAAGGAAGAAAACCAACATATGCCTCGGCTCATCTTTTCGTGGATCCAATAGAAGCTATTTGTATTATCCCATTAAATGAAGTCGCATTTCATGCTAACGAAAATTATACTTACGTAAATGGCGTGCCATACCGCGGAGTTGACGCACTTAAACCAAATGCAAATTTACTGTCTGTTTCAGTAGAAATGTGCGTTGAAAAGGATAATACAATTTCTGTTAAAATAATTAATAGATCAATGATTGTTATCAAAGATCTATGTACTATGTTCAAATTAACTGAAAAAGATATTGTTCGGCACTTTGATGTGACAAGAAAACCTTGCCCTTACCCATTTGTTAAAGATCGTGCATTATTTGAAAATTTTAAACATCGTGTTGGATTCTTGTTAAGAAACAAGGACAAATATCCGGGTTATTTAATAAAAAAGGGCTCAAGAGGTGATTATGTCATTATGATTCAAGAAAAACTTAATGTTTCTTTGACTGGATATTTTGGGGCGTTGACCGAGCTTGCTGTTAGAAATTTCCAAAAGAATCAAGGCTTGAAAAGTGATGGGATTGTTGGGGAGAAAACATGGAATCAGTTATTTAAATAATTATGTTTTAGATAAATACTTTTTTGTGATTGTTGTTGGCTACTAGTTTTGAAGTTAGTAGCCTTTTTTTATTTTCTTTTTTCATACCTTATTAAAAATAAGATTGCAGATTGAAATTTTTGCATTCTATGATTATTCACTTGAATACCAACCATAAAACGACGATCCAAATTGGAATACTAAACATTGCTCCATATAAACAACCTTTAAATAATTTCATGTCATTCACCTTTATGTTATGTCTTTCTATTACCATCGACAGTTTTATTCAAATCTTAATCTACTATATTCTCCCATTTATGTAAATAATAGTTAAATTTAATTAAAAAAGGACAGTGACTGTTAAGCTACTGTCCTCTATTTAATAATCATTTTTGAATTTTGAAAACTCCTGTAAATATTGGTAAATCAATAAAAAATGGCAAGTAATTAACAGATTAATTACTTGCCATTTCGTATGTTTTTTAATTGTTTTCTCCTCTTGAAGTGATCCTATTATTTCAATAATAAATATCATTTTTTTGAAATAAAGCTTATGTTTTTCGCTTCCTAACCAATCTTTTGTTGTGATAGTAAGAGTGATCATCCGGTTCTTAAACAACAGAATGAATATGTATATACTGATCCTTCTAAAAAAATTATTGGATTTTAATTAAATTTCTAAAAATATTCTCGATTGAATCCCGAGAATTTAACCATCAAGAGCTAGTACACACATTTATAAGCTATATTCTTCTGTAGGCATCTTTCCTGTAAGTATGTCATATTCAGCCTTCATCTCACCAAATTTCTGCGGATTTCCATCATTTGGTGCATAATCGGGGTGCCACTGTCTTGTATATTGTCTCATTTGCTTTTTCCAAATTTCAGAACCATCAGTAGGATTGAAGTATTTATATTGAAAACTTTTATCTTCCCTAATAGAAAATGAATAATCTCTAAAATATTTTTGCCAAGCCTTGGCCCAATCATCCAATTTTCTCTTAAACTCGTCAGCTTGTTTTTTGTTTTTTCGTTTTTCCTCTGTCTTCCAATCTTCCATCCTTTGGTTGAAATCGCTTAATCCCTGATTAGAATGCTTCCATCTTTGTACAGCCTCATCTAGTTCTTGATCAAAAACACTCTCTGAAGGGTTTGGATTCGTTTCATTATTTTCATTTATTTTTTTTAGTTTATTAGATTCAAAATAGTTACTATGCATCTCATTAATCATATCTTCTATTAGTTCTGCCTGAGATTTTCCTGTAACTTGGGATAAATTTGCCAACTTAACAGTGCATTCTGACTTGATCCTGTGTGTAACATACACGTTTTTACTTTTGTTTTCCAAGTTCCTCAACTCCTTACATAAATGTTACTATACAAGCATGTTGCTTTACATTAAATAATTGAGACAATAGTGTAACAAATTCTAAATACTCTTTGACATAACACCATTTGGTGTTGTAATTAAAAACAACACCAAATGGTGTTATATTTTCGAAATCTTTAGGAGGCATAATGATGGACAAGCAAGGACAAGAAATGTTTTTAAATTTTATTTTAGAAAGAGTTCAAGAAGGAAAAGAAGATGAAGCAAAAGAAATCCTTACAGAAAACTTTAGGAAACAAGATGAAGGTACTTTTTCAAAAGATGATATTACACAGTTTATCCCTAAGATGATTAGTATAATAAAACCAGATAAAATAGAGGAAATACAAGCAGTTGTTAAACAATTTTCTGGAAGTTTCGGCAATAATTAAGTTCTTCTAATTTAAACAAGCCCTGATTTTTGAATTAGTTTTGTAAATACGGCATAAATATTCTGCAGTAAATACAATTCTGACTAAGCATATCAATTATAAAAATAAGAATGATATACATTTATAGACTAATAAAAAGGAGATGATAATTCATATGCGAATTACATCTCCAAAATATAGTCTTTATTGTGATTAGGTCTGAAATGATTCAAATAAATATTTATGATTAGTTTTTTATGAATTTGATAGATTAAAAGTCAATTAATGAACCTTTTTCAAGTCTTTTAACTTGTTGTTCACCAGTTTTAGCTAATTCACTGAATTGATTTATTGTATCCCTCATTTTTGGCAAAGCTTCTTGTTTGTATAGACTAATGGAATCAAGTGCGGATAAAACGTCTGTAAAGGCTAATTTAAGAGTGTCAACTGAAACACCTGTCTCCATTGCTTGCTTTTGTATAGAAACGCCCTGATCTTTTAACATTTTAGAGGTGCTTGCAATGATATTATTTGTCGTTTGATTTAAGGCTTCTATCTTTTTTAAAACGATTTTTTGGTTATATAATGCACTCGCAACTATCACAGCGTTTTTTAGAGCTGAAATCGTTACCGTTTTTGCCCGCTCAACCCCACGAATTAACTCTTTGTTGTTTCGAATTACGACTTCATATGCCATTATACCTTGTTGGTTCACAACTAACATTTGCTGCAAATCCATCACTCTTTGTCGTAGTGGGAACAACACTTCTTCTGTAATGAAACGAATTTTTTCATCGTCTTCATTTTGATTTTTTGCCACTTCAATTTGACCTTCTATAGACTGATCCATCATGGACCCGAGCTGTATTTCTTTTTGCAATGTTTTCGTTAATTCACGAAGTGATTGTTGTTCGATCTCCAGTGTGGTGTTGTCATTTTTTAATGTGTTTTTTCCTTTATCAAGTGATACCACAATATCTGAGATGACAGCGTCTGCTTTTTCGTATTTTTGAAAGTACGCCCGTAGTGGATTAAAAAGTCTACCAAGAAATCCTGTTTTAGCAAAATCAATCATGCTAGGATCTAAATCCTTTAATTGAATTTGAAGTTCAGATAAGTCCCTGGCAACTTGCCCTCCCTCATCTCCTGTTTTAGATAAATTTCCTACGGACACTTTTAACAATGAATTTTTGTTGGACGAAGATTTCATTGTAGATAATCCAAATGTATCGATGGATTGTAGGATTTCTTTTCGTTTTCCAAAAGACTCTGTAGAGTTTGTTTCTAATGACATAATCATTGCAACATTTGTATCCGCTGTTTCTTTGAGTTTTATTAACTCTTCAGGAACGGGTTTCACTTGTTCTTCTATGACTACCTTAACTTCTTCTTCGTTCACGACTTGCATCGAAAATGACATCTTCTTTCCTCCTATGACATTATTAATCTACATTTGTACATTTAGCAAATTACGAATCTTATAAGTAACATCATCCGTGTCGGCATTAATATTTGCTGCTTCATTAATACTAGAAATACTTTCAAGTGCCTTGATATTCGCATTGTACCCAATCGTATAAATCGGAATTTTATAAGCTTTGATCAAACCTTTAATATCCTTAAATGAATGTCCTTGATTCGTTTCACCATCAGTTAAAACAAATATTAATGGCCTTATATTCGGGTTAATTTTCTCTTCATTTTGAAGCATTTTCAATGCAACGATTATTCCGTCGTATGTTGCCGTGCCACCATCTGCTTGAAGACTTTCAACTGCTCCGACAAATTTTGATTGTTGATTAACATCATATTTCGCAATCGGAAGATTTATTGTTACGTCATCGGAATAAGTAACAAGCCCGATACTGTTATCTCTGCCAAGGTATTTTTGACCTTTCAGTAATGATTCTTTTAAATGCTTTAAACGGTCGCCATCCATACTACCAGAAACGTCGCCTACAAATACTGCGGCAATTGGTTTTGAACCGTTTTTCTTTACCTTCCACACCTTTTGTGCAGCAGATAAGGTATTACCATCAATTACTTTTAGCTGCGAATTATAATCATTTAAATTATTGAAGCCGAATTTTTTACCCAATGTTTGATATTTTTCATTCCCTACAAACTCGGCAAATTTTTTGAGAATTAATTTTTTTTCATCCGAAAGATTGCCTATTGCATATAGAGGACTATCATGTCGTACGCCAAATGGTGTAAATACATACGTATCTTTTAAATCTGGTGAATTTATAAACGATTGATATTCCAAAACGAATGCATCTAATGCTCCTGATTTAGCCGCATCTCTCATTTGAATGGTTGTAGAGGCAGTAAATGGTACATTACTTTGGAAACTCTCGAAACCTTTTACGGCTTTTTCCCCTAATATATTAGATGAATCAAATGTATTCAGAGCTGTTACAAGGAAGTTCAATCCTGTCGAACTAGCAAATGGGTCAGTATATCCCATCGACAATTCATTTTTTGATATCGCTTCAATCACCGTTTTGACATTTACCTGTCCGTACTTTTTGACTAGATTATCATATTTTGATTTTGCTATCACAATTCCGGGCACATTCCCAACAAGTCGTTTTGAAACTAGTTCGGTCTTTACACCATTTGACTTTATGATTTCTCCCCATAATTCATTTGAAGGTGAAAATGCATCAGGTAAGTATTTACCTGATTTAATATAATCAGTTGCTGTTCCAGAAGCAATATTTCGAATTTTAACGCTAACTAACTTATTATTAATTTTGATATTCGCATTGTTAAAGTCTTTTGCTACCTCATTTAGCCATCCGTCGTTTTCTTTTCCTGACTTTTCAGTTGAGGAAAAGATTTCAACATACGTTTCTGATGTGTTATTTACTGAAACCTCAAACTTGGATATATCAGGTAATTCAGAAGCAACGTCTGCGGGATTAAGATCAATTTGTCCTTTTATTGGTTTATCTTTTGTTATTTTGATGTCTGAGTAAAATGAAGATAAAATTTTACTTTTATTCTTATCTGTTATTTTCACATCATTAGCAAGATGAGATGACAAACTAACCCCTAAATAAACAAGTATAAAAACGAGTACAAGAACGAACAAGGAAACGAATAAAAACTTTTTGTTTTTCGTCAATTCTTTCATCCCTTCAATGTTTATAGTATTTTGTCTGTTTTATTAATGCATCCATTTCCTGCATACAAGCCATTTTTTCAATCTCTCCGATTTCAAAACTATCCAATCGTGAAATCTCCAAAAGTAATTTATCTAAATTCAGTAAAATCCCTTCATTTATATTCACTGAATCTTTTACGAAAGTTACATACTCATTATAGAGATTTGTTTTCTCTTGAAGTAATTGAGTAGAGAACCGAGTTGGTTCTTTATTTATAATGCTTTTATATTCTGATTCATCAAATGTACTTATTTTGTTTAAGATATTTTTAAGATTAAGATAAAACAATTTTTCTACTTCAATAATTACGGAAGCGAATTTTTGATAACTAAGTTCATTTGGATCAAAACGGTCATTTAACAATGTCAATAATGTTTCTTTTTTCTTTTTCATACGGTCCACTTGCACCAATGTGAATGAAATGTCATTTTTTAATACCTTACTATCTTTGTAATGATTTAACGCATGTACATAATCTTCACTCGTTTTCGACACCTTTATCGGTTTCACATCATTAGAGCTGAAAAAAATTTGATGAATTCCATAAAGAAGTATCAAAACGCTAGCGGTAATAATTGAAGCGTCTAGCGCCACTCGAATTGCACTGCTGATACTAAATTCGATGCCTATTAATCCAGGAGTTAGTACGATCACGTCCACCAGTGATACGCCCACAATAAGACCTGCTAATTTAAGACCTTTTGACATATTCAACTCCTCCGTCTTTTGATGCCTCTTTAAACTTCATTTAATTAACATTAGACATTGATTCGAACTTAATATGTAATTAGATTTTATTTCTATAAGTTTTAAAAATCACTTTTTTCTTATTACTCTAAACTACTCATTATTTGAAAAAAAAAGCACCACTTCTATTGAAGTAATGCTTCTGCTTGCTAAATATTATTTTTTAGCAATTATCTGTTATCTAATTGTATCTAATCTTATTAATAGTCGAGTTACAAATTCTATGGAATAAAGAATCTAAATAGTTATTCAGGACAACCTACTTCTAGGAGTGATGAAATATGGGATTTAGAATTTTCTTAGTATGTATCTATATCATCTTTAATTTCTCAGCTAGTGCTTCGGCTGAAGATTCCCTTAGAGCTGCTTTTATTCGGGACCATCAACTTTGGGTAAAAGTAGGTGAAAAGGAAGAACAATTAACTAAAGATAGGTATGTATACTATCCTAAATGGTCACACGACGGTAGGTTTATTGCCTTCTTAGATGGTGATGAACACGCGGAAAATACTAACTTGTTTATATTTGATTCAAAAGAGCATCAAATATACAAACCATATCCAATAACTAGAACGCTAAATTTTCAATGGTCCCCTACTTCAAACCAACTAGCATATAATTCTGATGGTGTGTTGAACGTTACTAAGACAAGAAATGGACGTCCCGAGGGTTTTAGCAATGTTTCACTAGGTGTTAGTGATTTTGCATGGTTTCCTAATGGAAGAGATTTTATCGTTTCATCACAGTCAAAGTTGCTTCCAACTGGTTGGGGTTCAATTCATCTATTTAAAATACCTGTAGATGCCAATTTGAACACAAAAAAAATTAAACCTTTCTATACGATTCAGACAGATACGCCTGACTTATTTGCCATAGATGCTGAATATTTTAAGTGGAGTACAGATGGTAAATGGATTAGTTTTTTAGCGACTCCTACAGCGTCTTGGTCCAATGATAGCAATACACTTTGCGTACTTTCCTCTGTTGGAGATAACTTTCAAGTCGTTGGTAAGATGCTTTGGTATGAAGACTGGATTAAATGGGCTCCACTTAAAAATCAATTAGCTTACATAACAGGTGAGGGAAGATTTCTTGTTGAAAACAAGAAAACAACTGTTACTGACATTCCGACTTTTAACGAACGAAAAGTTTATACACCTTATGGTTATGTCGACCTTGATTTAGATTGGCTCAATTCTGAAAAAGTGATCGTTGCTCGTTCAAAAGAAAATAAAGAATGGCAAGAAGGACCTGTACCAACTATGTACACCTCTCTGTTTAAAATAAATATAATTTCGGGTAAACAACAACAGGTAACTTTTCCAAAGAAAGACGAATTTGACATTAAACCTCAAGTTGTAAGGTCATATTTAACTTGGATTCGTAAAAATGAAAAGGAAAATAAAAGAGATGTATTGATTAAGGAAGGAATCGAGGGACAAGAAATAAGTTGGATAAAAAATGTGGATTCTGCTCCTGTCTTTTTCAATATTAAGCAATAAAAACATCTTAATAACTTCTTTTCTAGTTGAATTTAGCATAAAAAACCCCTACTTTTTAACTGAAAGTAGGGATTTTATTTATTCTTATACAATTTTTCAATTATCATACATCTAAGATCTGTCATTACGTTTAACTTCAATCAGTTGAAAATGTACGCTGAATAAATTCCACTACTTTCTGTTCATACAATGCTGACTCCTCTGAAAACGAAGTAATATGGTCGTGTTCTGTGAGCCATAATGTTTTCTCACTTTCATTTGGAATTTGCTCAAAAATTAATTCACTACTTCGGAATGGTACACGTGTATCACCTTTTCCATGAATTAATAAATATTGGGTATTGTTTCCCTTTTGAACTGCGTTTATTGGTGATACCGTTGTTGGATCAATGTGTAACAAGTGTTTCATGGAACGCAATATAATTGAAGTAAACGGTTTTTTCGGTAGTTTCGACCATACACTTAAATTATCTTCCAAATAGGTTTGTAAATCATGAAAAGGACTGTCTGCGATTACACCTATTACATTCGGATGACTTCCCCCCACTTGTAAACAAGTAGCAGCTCCCATACTCCAACCTAATAAAACCACTTCAGATTGATTTTTAATCTTAACAACAAAATCAATTGCGGATGTTAAGTCATGCTGTTCGTAATATCCAATACCAGTTCGTCGTCCACCTGATTTCCCGCTATTTCTAAAATCAAACATAAGCACATTTACACCATTTTCATGCAACGTTCGAACTAGACGTAATGCAGTAATTGTTTTTTGACTCCGCTCATCCGTATAACCATGTGCTGTTATGACGGTGTTCGTTGTATTTGTTTTAGCAGGGATCCACCAACCTCTAAGTGTAACTGGATGAAAATCACTTTCAAATTCCACTTCCTCGTATGTTAAACCGTAATCAGCAGGCGTTTCCTCAGTTTTACGTCTTTTTGGGTGAGTAAGAATTAAACCGACTAGCACTGGTATGATGAAGAACATAAACGGTGCAAGAATTAATATCCAGAATCCGACTTTTTTGATTCTTTTCAGATCCATATTTAACACTCCCTTTAGTCTTCAACATCAAATGTTTTTCTTTCTATAGGATATGTCAAAATCACTAAAGTCACTATTTTCTTTTACAATTATTTTAGGCTTTGTTAAAAAGAATGTTGATTTCATCTTTTGAGTTTAATAGAAAATAAAATGTTACAACTTGTATCTAGATATGTAATGTTAAATTTCTGATTATTTTGTAAACTAGTTGACAGAGTTTTCTTAGGAATTTTTTTATACTTGATTTAATTCAAACCAAGGCAAAGTATCTCGCGCTGATAAAAGCGTATACAAACCTTGCTGTTTTTGGATCATCCCTTTTTCTTGTAAATTGTTCATAACGTATGAAACACTTACACGCGATGAACCGACTACATAAGCGAGTTCTTGGTGAGTAAATGGAATTGTGATTGTTACCCCTTCTTCAGTTGTTGAACCATATTCATAAGCAAGTTGGCGAAGCATTGTGATAACTCGTTGTTCTAAATCTAAAAAACTTATGAGTTCTGTTTGAAGCAGTAATGAAGCTTGTTTTTGACTGAGTGTAAATAGCATCTTTTCAATCAAATTGGGATGTCTCATTACAACTTCACGAAATGCGTCCCGAGGCACGCGCAACAATTTAACGGGTGTTGAAGTTGCTGCACTATATGTAGATTTTTCATTTGTCCAAACCGTTGATTCCCCAACAAGATGTCCAGAGCCAACAATGTACAAATGACGTTCTGTACCAGTAATAGAGATCAAAAAGATTCTTACACGACCTTCAATAACAATGTAAACAAATGGTTGGTTCTCATCTTGCTCAAACAAAACTGTGTCTCGAGGAAGGGTAATTTGCTTCCCAGCTTCTAAGAAAGGAGTCGTGTCCCATCCCCCTCTTTCAAACCATAATGGTTGTTTCAACATGTATTTCACCTGCATTTCGAAGTTGGTACAAAAAATGAAAACGCTAACAAGATATTAATAGGAGGATTTCATATGACTTACCCATTCACTAAAAAACGATCTTTATTTCCGACATTATCAGAAACGATACATTTATCTAGCTGTTCACAGAGTGCGATCTCTCATCCAGTTAAAGAAAGTATTGAGTCATACTTGACAAGTTGGTCTGAGGAAGGCATGGACTGGAATGGATGGATGACAAAAGTTTACGACGCTAAAGTTGCTTTTGCGAACCTTATTAACGCATCTCCCGATGAAATTGCCGTTTTATCCAGTGTCTCAGATGCAGTATCATCTTTTGCTGGAGCACTAGATTTTGGTGGGAATAGGAATAAAGTCGTTACAACGGATATTGATTTTCCTTGTATAGGACATGTATGGCTTTCGCAACAACGTCGTGGAGCAGAAGTAACATTTTTACCTGAAAAAGATCACATGCTTTCAATCGAACAATACGAAGAAAATATTAATACACAAACACTTATTACCTCGATCCCTCACGTTTCTTATTATAACGGGTTCATTCAAGATATCAAAGCCATTTCACGTATCACTAAAGCTAATGGATCTCTACTTTTCGTCGATGCGTATCAATCTGCAGGAAGTATTCCAATTGATGTAAAAGAAATGGGTATCGATGCGCTCGCAACAGGTGCACAAAAATTTTTACTTGGGATACCCGGCATTTCATTTTTATATGTGAATAAGAAATTGGCTAATTCTTTACATCCACAAACAACAGGTTGGTTTAGCCGTGTACACCCATTTGAATTTAATCATAGGTTACTTGATTATGCGGAAGGGACAAGACGTTTTGATACTGGAACACCAATGATGATAAATGCCTATGCTGCCCATGCAGGCATTTCACTTTTAAACGAGATTGGAGTTTCATCCATTCAATCTTACATTGAAGAATTGTCACAGGTTGCGATAGATACTGCTCTGAAGCATGGATTACGTATCGCTAGCCCACTGGATGTATCAATAAAAGGTAGTAATACTGCCATTCGAGTTGAAAACGCTTCCGAAGTAGAACAGTTCTTAAAAAGGAAGAAGATTATCGTGTCAGCTCGAAACGACGTATTGCGTATCGCACCTCATTTTTACAATACAGCCGAAGAAGTTGAACGAGCAATTGATGAAATCGCCCATGCACTCATATCCAACTAAATCCAAAATACTGATCAAAAATTGTTTTACAATCATAATAGGAACAATACTAGTTGGTGCTTCTTATTATTTATTCCAAAAACCAAATGGAATTATCGCTCCAGGACTTGGTGGAATTGCCATCTTATTAGCAAATATTTTTCCATACTCTCTTGGACTCATTTATTTTGTACTAAATATTCCCTTGTTTTTAATTGGTTACCGTGCGGTCGGTATACAGTTTGCACTATATAGCTTACTAGGAATGATTAGTTTATCCTTTTTCTTAATCATCCTATCAAGTCTTCCCGGACTTCATTTACCTATTATAGGATGCATTCTCAGCGGCCTACTATCCGGTATTGGGATCGGTTTTGTAATTCGTGCTGGTGGAACAACTGGAGGACTTGATATTGCAAGTGTCGTCATTAGTAAATTGTCTTCTCGTTTCACTATTGGAAAGACGATGATTTTCGTAAACACCATCGTCCTATTATTCACTTTTATACACGATGGGTTTGAATACGCCTTGTTTACATTTATCAGCATGTTCATTGCTGGGAAAAGTGTTGACTGGATGCTCTCCTATCCAAAACAAAACATGAAGGGTGAGGTTGAAATATGAGAAATGAAAAAGTTCTTGAACGTGAAGAAGGTTTAAATCGTTCCCTTACAAGTAAACAGCTGACGATGATTGGAATTGGTGGCGCAATTGGGACCGGCCTCTTCATGGGCAGTGGCATCGCAATAGGCTATGCAGGTCCTAGTGTAATTTTTAGTTTTATCATTGCCGCTTTTATTGCAGTGATCATGATGTTTAGTTTATCGGAAATGGCAGTTGTTCACCCTACTGCGGGTTCGTTTGGAACATATGCAGAAATGTATTTAAATCCTTGGGCTGGATTTCTGATTCGATATACATACTGGGCTGCACAAGTTATTGCTATTGGTGGTGAGGCTGTTGCAGTTGGCCTTTATATGCAGTACTGGTTCCCAGAAATTCCGGTTTGGCTTTGGACTCTCGGTTTTGGTGCTGCGATCGTTCTGATCAACAGTCGTTCGGTTTCTAAATTTGGACAAATCGAATATTGGTTCGCAATGATTAAAGTAATCGCTATTATTCTATTTATCATTTTTGGGATCTCAGCCGTGTTCGGGATATTTCATTCCGATGCTGTTGGTTTTCATAATTACACAGATAATAAAGGTTTTATACCAAATGGATTTAAAGGCATTTGGATGGCAGTCTTAATGGCCATTTTCAGTTTTTATGGAGTTGAAATTGTTGCTGTAACTGCGGGAGAATCAAAAAATCCTCAAAAAGCCGTTCCAAAAGCAATGAAAACAATGGTACTTCGTTTATTCTTATTTTATATATTATCACTTGCGATTATTGTTGCGGTTGTTCCTTGGACAGCAGCAGGTGCACATGAAGTTGCTGGTTCACCATTTGTAAAAGTATTTGAAAGCTCAGGTATTCATTACGCGGCAGGAATTATGAATTTTGTCATCTTAACAGCTGCATTGTCTAGTATGAATACAAATCTTTATTTAACGTCACGTATGCTGTTCTCCCTTTCACGAGGAAACTATGCTCCTAAGTCCTTAGGAAAACTATCAAAAAATGGCACACCAGTCACGGCGATTCTTATATCAAGCGTTGGTGTAATCATAGCTAGTATCCTATCACTATACTATCCTGATACATTTAATAAGTTATTCGGTATAGCAATCTTTGGTGGAATCTTAGTTTGGATTATCATTCTCGTAAGTCATTTACGTTTCCGAAAAACGGTTCATCTTCACTTTGAAGGTCCACTACCTATAAAAGCACCACTATTTCCAATTTTACAGTGGGTAGGTATTCTACTACTTAGTGGTATTTTACTAACGATGGCATTTTCGCCAGACTGGAATTCTGCATGGAAAATTGGAATTCCATGGGTCATTCTAGTAAGCCTTGGATACTTAATTCAGAAAAAGAATAAAAAAGTTCCTCAAAATAAAGATCCATTTTTTAATTCAAACTAAGTTAAAGATTCGTTAAAAAAGTAAGTTAGGATTTACTATTTGATTCTAAGAAGCTCTCACTCTATTATTAAATAATAGAAATTATGACCTTGGACCATTTGGTTCAAGGTTATTATTCGTTCGAAAAACTAGACTGTTTTCAAAATAATAAAAAAGAGAAACCGCAAATTTCGGCTTCTCTTTCGATCAACATTTATTTTAGTCCTAGCTGACTTAAAATACTGTCTAATGTTGCACCTTTATAAATAGTTTTTGCTTTTGGTGCATTTGATACTGTTTTGTTTTGCAACCCAAAGTTTTTAATAATGTATTCCATATCTTTTTTATCGACTACTTTATCAAAGTTAAAGTCTGAAGAAGCTTTATTTGTACCCCAATATAATTGGACAGCTAATGCGTCTAAAATATCGATTACATTATCTTTATTTGAATCACCTGCTGCAGCTATTGGTAAATAAGCAAGTAAATCTTTCCCTACAAACTCTCCGCGCACTTCATCTGATAAGTTTATTTGTTTGTACATTGTAAAATGCCCTGGAACATCTACTTTCACTGTATAATCATTTTTATCAGCTAAAAGTCCATCTGCTTCGTATTCACCATTTTTATTTATAATTGGTGCGTCAACAATCATTATATCGTCGTATGAACTAACAGAAACTTTTGCACCTATCGACCTTTGATCTAAATCGTAATTTGTTTGACTAGTTGATGGATCAATCGTACCCTCTAATCGTAAAGAACCTTCTATTTTTGACCTTGTTGTTTTAGTTTTAAAACCTTCCATATAAGTATAAACATTTCCCGTCTCGACATCCGATTGATCAATAGTAGTAGAATTAATGATATGCCATGAGAATGGGGTGCTTACGATATATTTATTTAATGTTTTTATATCGAAATTAAATAGTTGTAAATCCTCAGGAAGTGTTTTATTACCTAGATAAGTAAATGTAAATGTGTATTGAAGTACATCTGGCCAGTTTGTTGGTGCCGTTGTTACTGTAACATTCGCATCACCGTATTGCTTAACAGCATCATTCACAGCCACATTTTCTATTACAGCTTGATATGAAAAAACTGGTAACGAAATTTTTGTAGTTTTTAAGTTTTTAATATTATTCGAACGGACGCTGTAATTAACCGTATCACCCGTTGTAATACTTTGTTTATTTGCCTTTAAATAATAATATGGGTACGTATTTTTCACAAACACAACTTTAAGCATATTTGACGCGTCTGCAGAAGGGTTTTTCGCAGCATCCATACCATAAAATTGAAATTGTAATGGTTGGAATTGACTGTTAACTAAAATTTGATCGGTGTAATTTCCGTTTTTATCAGTATTTATTGGATTTGCTGGAAATCCTCCAAAAAACGATACAACTGAATTACTAGATTGATCAACAGGAATACCATAACGATTTGCTTCTTCAACTTCAGGATCTTTTACATTAATGTTAAAATCATATAAAAATTCTCCGTTTGAATCTAATTGACTTTCATCAAATTCAATTACTTTTTGTTCTAAACTATCAAAACTACTAGTAAGAGATGGTGCTCCAACTTCGTATAAGAAATCTGAAGCAGCGGAAAATGTTTTGCCACTTTCATTCGTACCAACTAACCTTAATTTATAGTGACCAGTTTTTATGGTTTCGGTATCACTACTAATAGGATTATTTGGATCTCCTGTAAATGGAAAGTATTCTGTACTAAATCCTCTTGGGATAAAATAAGATTGGTTCTCATTTAATTGTAAAGTATCAAATGATCCTACTAATCCAATGTCTTGACCAGTAAGCGGATCTTGTATTACTACATCTAAAGTTTTCATATGTGACTTTAACTCAAATGTGAATCCAAGAAATGGAACCCTTGTTTCTGGCCATGAGTAGTCAGTTGAAAATAGCGGATTCTCTACTTTAAACGACTCAATTCCCTCGTTAACTATTCTAACTCCGAATGGTATTTGATATTGTTCCGTTGAATCCTCATTATTGGTGAATAGTACGTATCCTTCATACGTTCCTTTTTCAGCTGTTTTTGGAATGTTTAAATTAAATTTAATGGACTTTTGACTGATTCCGTTTAATTTTATTGAATTAGGTCCTGACAATGTTACATTATTTAATGTTGCATCTTTTGAACCTCTTTGATCAGTTTGAAATTTAACATTAATACTAAATGTTTTAGGTTTTTCACTTCGATTTTTTAGTGTAATATTTCGAGCATCAGAAATGTCTTGGTCATTAAATCCAAATGACCCAAAGCTCATTCCACCCGTTGGTTCGTCAATTAGTTTTTGTTTACCATTAATTATGCTTAGAGTTTTATCCTTCACTACTAATTCAACATTTGAATGGATTGCTTCATACGCATCTACTCTCCCACTTCCAACTTCGAAAACACTGTAAGATTTTGATAATGGATCAGCAGTATTCATAAGAATAGACTTCACATCAGCTGGAGTGAGATCTTTATTAGATTGTAGTAATAATGCCGAAACTCCTGCTACATACGGTGTTGCCATTGATGTACCAGATAAGCGTTCATATGCATAATGATAATCCTGAGGAGATGTTCCATCTACTGTTTTATCATTAATATAGAATGGAACTGTCGACAGAATGGATACACCAGGACCAGTTACTTCAGGCTTAATATCGTAATTAATTCGAGAAGGACCTCTTGAACTAAATGAAGCTAATTCATCTGATGCTGTTTGTAGTTTGGAATAGTCACCAAATGTAAAGTCTATTTTACCTTCTTTAATTGATGAAGAGATTGCTACCCCATCTTCATACGAAACTGAAAATGCTGGAATCGCATCAAGAGATTCACCTAATAAATCTTTTATGGTACCTTCTGATTTATTTGATTCATCATTATACATAATCACGCCAATGGCTCCATTTGCTTTTGCATTTTTAATTTTATCTATGAATGGAATCGATCCTCGCTTAATAAAAGCAATCTTCCCTCTTACATCTTTACCAGTAAAATTATACGAATTAGCGAGTCCCACATCGACAAGCTGATAAGTTTTTCCTTTAAGAGATGTTAGGTCATCATGATAATTTTGTGCTAATTGTCTTAAAGAATAATTTTTCCCGTTATTTTCTCCAGAATATTGGTATAAGTCAATCGCAACAGACGAAGCACCAACCGTGAGTGCTAATGCGGCAGTACCTGGAGCACCAAGAGAGTACATACTATCACCGCTATTGCCTGCAGCTACTACTGTCGTCACACCACTAATTACAGTATTATTTACAGCGACTGATGTAGGGAAAAGTGGGTCATTAATTGTTGCCCCTAAAGACATGTTGATTACATCCATTCCATCTTTGACCGCTCGATCAAGTGCTGCTATGATTCCATCGCTTTCTCCACCACCATATGGTCCAAGTACTCTATATGCATAAATATCTGCATCCGGGGCTGCGCCAACTTTTTTATATTCACCTTCAGCTGCTCCTCTTCCTGCAATTATTCCTGCAACATGAGTACCGTGCTCAGTATAATAGGCTGAAGTTCCACTAAATTCTGATTCCCCTGATTTCTTCCAATCCGCATAAGTTGTTTCCATTGGATCGTTATCATTATCAACGAAATCATAGCCACCTTTATAAGCATCTTTTAAATCCGGATGATTATAATCGATACCCGTATCTAATATCCCAATTTTGATTCCTTTGCCTGTAAACCCTTCAGCGTGTAAGCAATCTAAACCATCATAAGGAGAGTAATTTGCAACTTTTAACTCGTCCGCTTTTAAAGGATCAATTTTGTCAACCTGATCAGGAAGATCAATTGAGAACTTTGCATTACTCCAGACTCTCTTTACTGCTTTAGATTTTAATAGGTTACTAATTTGATTAGCAGGTAAACTCATTGATACACCATTAAATGCATATTTATATGTACGTTTAATATTAAAAGATACTTTTTTATTATTATCTGATAATTCTTGAATATCTTGTTTAAACCTTTCATGGTCCTTATCAACTAAATTTGAAGCATCGGATTCAGTTAACTGTTGACCATCTATACTTGCTTCAATTTGAGCAATTTTAGCTGGTTTATTAGTGAACTCAACAATGATTGGAGTTTGTTTGGAAGACGATAAATCTATATCTGATGAAATTTTGAGCCCTGAATCTTCATTTGTAGCTAATTGATGTAAAGCCTTTCTTTGCTGTGTTGTTAAATTTGCAAGTAAATCGTCGACTTTTGAAAAACTGACTGCTTTTGAGGTATTTGTTACTGGAGCCAATGAGCCCATAAATATACTTGATGATAGAGCTAAAACTGTCATTCCTTTTACAATAATTTGCCGTTGGCGTTTGGTAGTCATTTTCGTCCCCCTATTTAAATGTTGATTACACTTCCATAATTTTCAGAAAAGTATCATCTAAATTATCTTAAAGGCTTGGTTAATTCACATCAATGGGGGTTTTTGTAACTAGAATACTCCTACTTTTGCTTCATAAAAGAGAAATATTACATGCTATTTCTATCGAAAAAGGTCGATAAAACACGAATAAGTAATTGCAACTGGGGTTCTTATCCTTTTCATATTTTCTTGGAACTATTTAAATAGATGCATTTTTGGATTGAGGTTCAATTTTTTTCCTGGAACACAAAAAAGCCTTATAAATTAATTACAAGGCTTTTTGTATTATTTAGACTAGTTCATTATTTTTTCGAAATCTATTTACAATCGATGTTGTAAATAGATTTGCGTGTTCTATTTCACCTTTTTTCATATAATAATCAAATAATTTAATCTCATAAGTTTCTGTTGCAAGACCATAACCCATTTTTTTAAAATACGGATATGCTTCTGTTTCTAAATAATCGTAATACTGATCGTCTAAATTTTGAATCTTATAAATATGTAACTGAAAATAGTGTACATACATCCGATCATTTAATTTATTAGCAAGAGAATAACCTTCCAAAGCTTCTTGAAGTAATTCCTTTTTAGATTTAGTTCCAAGTTTTGTAGCAGAATTTAAATAACCTTCCAAAGTAAAGAGATATTGAGGATGGGATGGTTGTCTTATTTTTAAAGCTTGAGTATAGTATGTAAAAGCCTTGTCATAGCATCCATTACGAAATTGTTGATAGGCATAATTATGAAGTAATTTGGCTTTTTGATCCTCTAACCCTAAGTTCTCAGCCATTTCGATTAATCTGGGGTAACCTGATTCTTTTGTATCAAAATATTCTTCTTGTTCAACTTGAATCAACATTAACATTTCTGTTTCTAGTATTCTTGTAAAACTGCGTGCATCTGTAAAATATTGTAATGCTTTATTTGCATAATGATAGGCTAGAACCCGGGAATTCACGCAAAGATATGCACAAGCCAAGTCATAATAATATTCTGGATTATTATAATGTGATAAATTAATTTTTTTAAAATAAGAAATTGCTTTATTAAATTCATTTTGATAATCAAGATAGAATTTGCCTTTAATATGTAATAACATGTTTTCATCGTATTGAGTAACCTCAAGCCAACAATCCATTTCATCAATTAGGGATTTTGCAATGGTGCTTTTTCCGATCAATAAATAATATCTAGTAAGAATCAATGTATAGGATCGGTGAAAATCAGGTATTTTTAAAAGCACAATGTTCTCCAATTTCTTTTTAATACTTTCTGCTTTTCCGTTTAATTTTAAAATAATGGATTCATGCCATTCTTTTAATAATGAGTCCAAACTCAAGTATGTATTGATCTCTTCTTGCATTTCGATTCGGAGCTTTTTCGATAATAACTCAATTGTTTCAGATGATACCTCAGTAAGACCCCGTTCAATTTTACTTACATGTGTACTTGAACAAATTTCTTTTCCTAAATCAGCTTGTCTCATGCCTTGAAGTTCTCGGTAAAATTTAATGATTTTCCCTTGAATCATGTTGTCCTCCTTCTAGCATTTTCCTAATAATATGAGTAATGGATTCTGAATGTGAAGAAAATTAGAAATGTCATTTGTATATAATAATATCATTAATAACAAAATAACTTTTTATTCTTTAATTTAATTCGACAATACACTTAAATTAATCCTCTTTTTGATAATTGTAATTCTTTCCACTTTCTCGCTTTACGTGGGGGCTTGCGATTAGCCTCCTCAACTCGCCGAAGGGGTCTCATTTGTGCAGCTACTCACACAGGAGTCTTGCATATCTAATACAATCCTCTTCATTATTTACAGTTTGGTTTAAACCCTTATTAAAAACAACAAACTTTTAGAGAAGAAACCTAAAAAAAAATCCCATCTACTTACAGAGTAGATGGGTTTATTATGAGGTTTCAAAATATTTAATTGTGAATTTTAATATTATACTATCAGTTAGTTAGTTTATTCGTGAACCATATTTGTTACGTCTACGATTTTTCGATCTTGTAAGCCCTGTTTAAAAGTTATTACTACCAATGTAGTGATAGCTACTAGGTAAAATAAAAGCATAGTGCAGAATCCAATTATTAAGAACATATGATTACCACCTTTTACTTTTAATTGTTTTTACACTTATAACTTAACATAAAAATAAAAGGAAATTATTATACTATGTGAATAATTTGTGACATCCTTCACAAGTTATTCGGATAACTATATCCTGTTTCTAAACTTTAACTAGAAATAAAAAAAAGCTAATTTTATTAGCTTTTTTACTAATTCTTTACTTTAATTTTAAAAAATTCTTAATGATGCAGTTCATGATTAGTAAAGTCCGCTGAATTACTTGTACCAGTAAGTTCAGCTTCAAACAAATCAATGATATGCATAAATCGTTCAGCTTCTCTAAATACATGATCTGCTAATAAAGGGTGAATAATACTTTTAATTTTACATGCTTCGATTAGGTCACGAGCGGTTTTTTTGAAGTCTCGCAGTGATTTAACAGAAACTCTATTTTCATCTAGGAATTGATCAAGTAAAGGAATTGTTTCAGATTGTGGTCTCATAGATTCTAAATCAACGGCTTGAAAAAGTAATTGATCGAAATCATGGCTAAATTCTCTAGCCTGATCGACTAGTTTTCTTTCTGAAGGATCCAATAAATGACCAATAAACTTTGCGTGATCTGCCATAATTCTAAGAAAGAAAACATTTTCCTTTATGATAGTTGCAGGTTTTGGTTTCAGTTTCCCTTCATTCAGTTCCTTTAAGCGATTAGCAAAATAAGCCGCTTCACGACTTGTATGATCAACTAGTAAAGGGAAGTTATTACCAGAAATTTTACAAGTAATAATTAATCCTAAAATTTTTCTCTTAAATGCCCAAATCATTGAAGCAGCGTTATGAACCTCAATATTAAATTGTTTAATTTGTTGGGGATCAGTTTGAATACTAAATGATTGAGCTTTCGTTTCAATTGACTCAAATAACTTATAAAATTGGTCTGCTTCTTGGATTAGTTCAGTGTCATCATGATTAAAACCAAGTTTAAGAAATAAGGAATGTTCTTTCATTATTCTTGACCAAAAAAGGATTTCATCTAATGAACGACCTACGAATAACTCAGTCATTAATTCATCCCTCCTGCTGAAATTTTCCTATACTTCTTACTATACTAATTCTAATTTTGTAATATTACATTTCTGATTGAATCTTATATTAAATACAGTACCTGACGAGCTTGTACAATAATCTACTGTTGCATTATTACGTTTTGCTATTGCATAAGAAATGGCTAAACCTAGACCAGTCCCATTTTCTTTTGATGTGACAAAGGGAGTTGAAACTCTATCGATTATCTCTAAAGGAATACCCTTCCCTTCATCTCTTATAGAAAGAACTACCTGATCTTCTTCCATAAAAGTATGAATAAAAACTGATTTCCTTGAATCCATTGCATCTAACGAATTATTAACCATGTTTAAAAGTAATTGTTTAATTTCGTTTTGATCAATTTTCAAATTGGGTATGTTATTTAACGCTAACTTGATGAGTTTGTCTTCTTTTAAAGCTCTTGTTTCAAGTAATGGAAATAAAGAATAAATTATAGTATTTAAATTCTGTTGTTCAAGTTTATTCGGCTTTTTCTTAGCAAGATCTAGAAATTCAGAAATCATCGAATTAACACGATTAATCTCATCAATCATTATGTGAAATATATCCTTGTAACCATCAAATTTTTTATATTGTAGCCCTAATTGTAAAAAACCTTTAACAGTTGTCAGTGGGTTTCTTATTTCATGAGCGAAACCGGCTGCCATTTCACCGATAATTCTAAGCTTTTCGTAATATCTTTGTTCATCTTCATGTTCCTTTTTCTCTGTAATATCACTAAAAATAGCAAGTATTCCATTTTTATCAGGAACTACTCTTATTTCAAAAGACTTTTTTGAGTACTCGGTGATAACTTCAAAAGATTGTATTTTTTGTTCTTCAAATGCCTTGTTATAATACTTATAAACATCGGTATCTATATAATTTGGTAAAGTATCCCACATACAGACACCTAATAATTCATCCTTAGGCTTTTCAATCATTGCCTCAGCTGCTTTATTTATAAAAACAAATTCCATATTTGAATTTAAGTAATAACACCCTTCAGACATATTATTAAATACCTCATGCATATCTACATGTTTAATTAATTTTCGTTCGTCTTTCGCTATTCGTTTTCTTTTTGAATCCATCTTAAAAAACTCCTCTTCTTACTTGGTGCTGTACTTATGTAATAATCATTTTTTGATTTTATATAATTAAAGATTAACATATTTCAGAAATTTCGGAAAACAAATATTTAATAAATTGGCTCTGTTAAAAATGGGTGTTGAATTCCACTTCAGGATGCCCGCTTTGCGTGGGGCAAATGTTGAGACTTCACGGCACATTGCGCCTTGCGTGAGACACAAATTCTCCGCATCTCCCACAGGTGTGAGCACCTTAATTTCCAATCAACTTCTTATCATAATCAATATATTTAAGGAAGGCTTTGTTTAAAAATCAACAATATAGATTTACAGATCCAATAAAAAGAAGCTAACAAAGTTGGTTAGCTTCTTAAAATGAGAAAATAGTATAATTTTATATTTCAACAACCTTAGATGGATTATTTAGCTTATATTTGACTTCTTTATTTAGTTTTTTATCCACTACTTTACCATCAAATTCGTAAGATTTCCCTACTTCTAATTCTGCAGTTTTTAATGATTTACTTAGTGAACACCAAGCATTTCCAATTTCTATTTCTTCTTCGTTTTTTACAACGACATTTTCCCAAATAACGATCTCTTCGTCGCTTTCATTAAAATGATTGTATTTTGTACTAAATTCTTTAACAGTTCCGTTAAAATGTGATTTATCGGTAGGTAGTACAATTGATTTAGCTTCCTTTTTTTCAACTTTTTCTTTAGTTGTAGTGGAAGGCTTAGTCGCTTTCGGTTTACTTTCACTTTTGTCTTCAACTATTGTTGGTGAATTTTCATCAACAATATACACCTTTTTGAAACTAGGAGATTGCATTTCTTTCAAATAAGCAGGATGTATACACGATAAATTGCCGTTTTCAAATTCTATGATGATCGTGTGGTATTCATCAGTTACACCATAAGTTTCATAGCCAATTAATGTAACCTTTTGTTGAACATCTTGTCCTTTATAAAGAAACTCCAGTTTTGCGTTTTTATTAAATAGACCCCATAAACGACCCTTTTCTAAGTAATCATCTTCTGATAAGAATCGGGTGAATTCTTCTTTAGGTGGGATATATTTAATCAATTCTTTTTTTTGATTTTGTACTATTTCATTTGTCATCTCTTTGCTCCTTAAGTAAAAGTATATGGCTAGAAACATATATAATTTGTAAAACGTTATATGTATTATGATGAAATTATAGTGTATTTCTAAACAACTTGTCTATTTCTAATAAAAAGATTGAAGAATTTCACTAACTAATAATTGGAAAATTAGATTCACTTCCGACATAATTTTCAAAGTTTAATGAATTAAACAATTTTAAGATTTGAAAGTTAAAATAGAAAAAAACCATTAAAAAAGACCATCTAAATGTGATGGCAAAATACGATTGTTAAACGAATTTAAACAATAATATTGTTCATCTATGAATGTGAACAGTGGTACCAATCGGGACCATTGAAGATAATTCCAATACATCATGGTTAAACATTCTTATGCAACCGTGTGATACATCATGACCAATTGAAGATGGGTTATTTGTTCCATGTATACCGTAATGAGGCTGTGATAATCCCATCCATAGTACTCCGAAAGGCCCGCCTGTTTCTGGATCTTTATTAATAACTGTATATGTTCCAGCTGGGGTAGGTGTTAACATTTTACCAACTCCAATTGGGTATGTTTTTATTAGGATATTATCATTAAACAGTTTTAATTGATGATGTGATGTCGATATATCGATCCAGTTTGTCATAAAAATCAACTCCATTCCTTTCTAGTGTATGAAGTAAATTAGGCACTTGTTAATTATCTGTGGTTAGTGATATAAAATTATTTCAGAAACGAAAATCACTTCACTCTTTTCTATTAACTGATTTCTTAAGCTTAGTAAAAATAAAATGAAAAAACCATCTTCAATTAGATGGTTTGTAGTTTTCATCATTCAATTTTATGAGGAAGAATATGAACGTGATGATGAATGAAAGAAACGTGAAATTGAATGAGATTTTGAGTGCTTTCGTCGATGATGTTTATTGGATGAGGAATGATGGTGATGATTACGTTTATGTTTACGACGACGGGAACTACTAAACCATGAACCAAAAAATCCAAGGTGCATCATTTCATGTTCATTTCCGAATCGTCCCACATCGACAATTCGCACTTCACCTTCGTTTGTAAGTATTATATTGTGATTATGTAAGTCAAAGGCAGATAATCCTGCTTGATGTGCGTCAATCACTGCTTGTTGAATTTCGCTTACGTACTTTTCTCTCAAGTATTCATCGTGCCCAGTTAGATTGTAAAATGTTTCTCCTTTGATCAGATCGCTTACCATATATTCATTTGTGTATACATGTACTTTTGGATAATAGATACTATTTTCAAGTAGTTGAAGCTTCTTCCCATCATCTCGACTTTTACCGTCGGCTTTGAAAATTTTGATAGCATAATTGTTACAAGTATATACATCGCCATCTTTCCCACTTGCTAGGTATTCGAAATGATCGGCATGTTCTCCCCATAAGGAAAAAGCATGTATTTCTTGAAATAATTCTTGTTTCATATGATTACCCCTTTCAACTTTCTACAATATAATCTTATCGTATTGGAAATAGAACGAAAAGTATTAGTAATTAAGTAGATAGCTAACTTCCAAATTTACTATAGTTAGAAATGAGAAAAAAATAAAACAGATACCTCTTATTCAAGGTATCTGTTTCTTTATTAAGACTGTATGCCTAAGGCTTTTAAAATATCTTCAAGTGAATTACCTTTATACTTTTTAAGTGGTTTTGGTGCATTATCAGCATACTGATTTTGTAATAAGTAATTTTGTTGAACGAATTTCATATCATTTGTATCAACTTTACCATCAAAATTAATATCTGCACTTCGTTTGTTTGTTCCCCAATAGGTTTGGATCATGATCGCATCTAAAATATCAATGACGTCATCTTGGTTTACATCTCCGGCTTTAATATCAAGTGCAGTAATATATTGATTTTTACCAAATATAGTCCCATTATATTCATAACCTATTTCTACTTTCTCTTTTGTAATAAAATGTCCTGGTATATTGAATTCAACTGTGAATGGATCTTTACTTAATGGAAGTTTATCAAAAGAGTAATTTCCATAAGTTGTCATTGTCGAATTAAACTTTGTTCCTTTACTATCGTAAATATTAATAGCAGCACCTATTTTTGTCCAATCTTCCGTATAAGGGTAACCACCACTTTCAGGTTCTCCAACATAAAATCCTTGTGGAGTCAAATAACCATCTGCTACTGAAAACTGAGGGAACGTTTTAAAGCTATATCCTGCGTTTGCAACTTCTATATTTTCATTTTTAGCATCCGTAACTGTAATGCTTGGATCAATTCTTGCACCAGTGTAAAATTCATTTTCAAGTACTTTTAATGTAACTTCTGCAATTACTTTATGGTCAAAATTCCCTGTTGGTTGCTTAAACTGTACCGTAACATCATCACCACTGACTCGTAGAGTAGCCTTTTCTACAAGATCATTTGATAGTTTAGCGCTTACGAGTTGAACGGACTTCATTCCATAATAGTCCCCAAAAGTCCATTTTGCATCTTTAATATCGTTTAAATTATCTAATACTAGTTTAGCTTTTACAGTTTCACCAGATTTTGCAGTTCTAATGTCACTCGTAACATAAGTAACTGGTGTACCTTCTTTTACGAAGTAATATTCCTTAGTCTCTTTGTTTCCTGCATTATCATATCCATCGAAACGTAATGGAAGAACAGGTAAGGTTTCATCCAAGGCAATTTCATCTTTATATTTGCCATCAGAATCCATTGCAATTGGTGTAGAAGGAAATGCCCATAGACCATAATAATAAACTAACCAATTGGAAGATTGATCAACATTTACTCCAAATTTCTTCATTTCATCAACTTTTGAATCAGTAATTTGAATGTCAAATGGGTATGTTTTTTGTCCAGGTTGATATTCAATAAATGGAGATTCTCCATCAAGTGAACTTTTAAAGCTTGGTGAATCTAAATCAGTAAACAAATGTTGTGTCTCGGTAAATACTTTACCTGACATACTTGTACCTATGAATTTTAATTTATAATGACCAGGACGAATATTACTTATTTTATCTGAAATAGGTTGTTTGTTATCCCCTGTAAATGAATAATACTGCCCATTAAAGCCGACAAGCCCGTAATCAACATTATCGTAACTTCCCTCTAAATTAACAGTGCCAACAAATCCAATGTCTTTTCCTGTTTCAGCATCCTGTAAAATGATATCCATACTTTTCATTGGGGCACGTAAGTTAAAATTAACATAAACCCATTGATAGCGCATAAAGTCCCAACCACCTTGATTTAATTGATCCGGGGAGTATGCAGGATTTAGAACTTTTACAATGTTAAAACCTTCTTCTGAAGATCTGAAACTATATGGAATCCTATATACCTCTGTATTATTTTTAATATTAGTAAGTGTAATATAACCTTCGTAAATTCCTTTTTTAGCCTCTTTCGGGACAATCAAACTCGCATTGATCGTTTTTGTTGTTTTGCTATTGATGTCAATTTTGGTAGGAATATTTAACTCTACTCCGTTTTCCTTTAAATTATTTGAACCTTTTGATTCGGTTATCGAAACGCTAAATGATTTTTTTTCATTTTTATAGTTTGCAATTTTAATTGTTTTTGTAACATTAATCTTTCCACTTTCATAATGGTTATCGAAGCTAAGACCACCAGTTAATTCTTTTACTTTCAATAGTCTCTCTGCACCAGGTACAAATGCTTTATCTTTGATTTGTAAACTAAGTTCGGTATAAACAGCTTGGTAAGGGTCGATTCTTCCTGCACCTACCTCAAATACGCTATAGTCACCCTTTAAAGGATCAGCAGTATTCATAAGAATTGATTTTATTTCTTCAGGTTGTAGCTCAGGATTCGCCTGTAGCATGAGAGCAGCGATACCTGCTGTAAAAGGAGTTGCCATTGAGGTTCCAGAGTATCTAGAATATGCAAAATCGTAATTATCTTGATGCTCTGGGTCAATCATATAAGAAGGTACTGATGAAAGTACACTCACTCCTGGTGCAGTTACTTCTGGTTTCATATCATAAGTTTGTCTCGCAGGACCTCGTGAGCTAAAATCAGCTAATTGATCGCCACCTGATTGTCTTTCTGAAAAATTTGAGAATGTAATATTAGTAGAACCTTTTTCTAATAATGCCTTTACTTTCTCTCCATCAGCTTTTGTTAAAGCAAATGTCGGAACATAATTGATAGACTCTCCAATATTAATCCCTATTTGACCATCGATATTATTATAAAGTAGAACACCTATAGCCCCGTTTTGCTTCGCATTGATTACTTTTTCGTCAAGCGTAGAATCACCACGAGAAACAAGAGCAATTTTCCCTTTTAAATCTTTATCGGTATAGTCCCATGTATAACCTAGACCTACATCAACTATATCGTACGATTTACTTTCCCAGTTTTGTAATTGGTCGGTATAGTGGCGCGCCATTCCGATTAATTCAAGATTCTCATTTCCAATTTTCCCGTTAAAAGTTGCTTCTGTCATTGGAACATCACTAGCACCAACGGTTAATGCTAATGCAGCCGAACCAGGTGATCCTAATGAATATTCATTCGGTCCGTCATTTCCTGCTGCAACAACAGCAGTAACACCATTTAAAACCGCATAATTGATTGCAGTACTTGTTGGGAAGTATGGATCATTGACCGATGCTCCTAAAGAAAGGTTGATAACATCCATTCCATCTTCTACAGCTTTTTCAATCCCCTCAATTACGGCTTCAGAACTTCCTGAACCATAAGGACCAAGTACACGATATGCATATAAATCAACGTCTGGAGCCACTCCCTCAACAGTTATATTTTTATTCGTAGCTTGTCCAGCAATTGTGCCTGCTACATGTGTTCCATGCGAAGTATAGTAAGCAGATCCGTTGTACTCCGGATAACCAGATGATTGCCAATCTTTATATGTTGTTTCCATTGGATCATTGTCATTGTCTACAAAATCATACCCACCTTTATAGGCATCCTTCAAATCAGGATGGTTGTAATCAATACCTGTATCGATTACGCCGACTTTAATTCCCTTTCCAGTTATACCTTCTTTATGTAATTTATCGACTTTTAAGTAGGAAAGTCCCTCTACTGAAGTACCAAGACTTGTATTCGTTTCATTGTTAGCATCAGTTTTGATTGGATCAACCTTAAATTCTTCGTCTTTATACACAGCTTTTACGACTTTAGATGTTAATAATTGTTTTACTTCATTTGCTGGAAGAGTCATTGCTACACCATTGTATACTGTTTTGAATTCTGATGTGATGCGGTGGTTTGATTTTTTATTTTTGATTTTTGTAGATGGTAGAATGGAAATGATATCTTTACTAAATTGATCGTGATCATTTTGAACTTGTTCATCTGCTTGTTTTTTTGAAAGATTTTTTCCTTGTAAGGTTGCATCAATTATAGCAACTTTGGATGGTTTTGATTGAAATTGCACGATAACAGAAATTTCATTGTCGTTTTTTAATTCTTCTTGATTAAACCCAAACGCTCCAAAACGATCAGTCACATCTAATTGTTTCAGAGCATTTCTCTGTTCTGTTGTTAAAGATGAAAGTAATTCGTCAGTTTTAATATCAGCAGCACTTGCAAGTGTATTAAATGGCCTTCCCGTAGTCGGTAAAATCAAACCTACTGTTAGTGTGAAAACTGCTAATTTTTTACTTAAAGTATTATTTTTCATTCGACACCCACCTTCTGAATTTTTAAAGAAGTACTAAAAAAAGAATATCCTTTCTGAATTATCAGAATAATCTTATGATTAAATGTTAATGGGTTGACACTATTGCAGCAATGGGGGTTTTAAAATCATAAAATCCCCCACTTTTTACCTATGAGAAGTTAAAATGCAACAATTTTCTCTAGAGTAAAATGACAAATAAACACGAAAAGTTCATTCAAGTGGGGTTATTATAAAACTGAGTAAAATTAATGCTATTTTGCTATCTTTGAAACGATTAAATGAAATGATTTTATGGTGTATACACACTATGTCAATTTCTTCATACGCTATTAAATACGAGTTAAAGGAGGTGTTTTAATGGATTTTGATGCGTATTATAGAATTTTCCCTTCCCAACCTGGATTTCCTGGTCAACCGGGACAACAAGGTACACAAGGACCAACTGCTCCTCCACCATCATTTACTCCTCATCAACCAGCTACTGCCTTTGCAATCGATCCTGGATCAATTCGGATGTGCCTACGTAGGAATACATTTGTTTGGCTAAACAATGGTGAAAGTTTTTGGTTTTTCCCAACTTTTGTAGGGCGTACCTCAGTTTCAGGATTCAGATGGACAGGGAGATTTTGGATTATTTTCGGAATCGATTTAAGAAGAATTAGTTCATTTACGTGTTTTTAAAAACTATAATAAAAAGCCTTGTATAAAATACAAGGCTTTTTAAGTTTCAATAGATGACTTGAACACTATCTTCAAGTCGCTCAAACGATCAGATAAATTATTCAACACATAATAAATTACTTAGTCATTTCAAATTTGGTTGGAAAAATAAAAGAAAAAAAAGCACTTCCAATGAATTAGAAAGTGCTTTTAAGTTATCTTTCTGAGAGAGAACGAATTCGTCTTAATGATGGGAATAAATACATCCATAGTCCAGCAACTATAATTGTTCCCAGACCACCGACAAATGCCGCTGGTACAGTCCCTATTAGTCCTGCCATCGTTCCTGATTCAAACTCACCAAGTTGATTAGAAGTACCTATAAATAGCGAGTTGACTGCATTTACTCTACCTCTCATTTCATCAGGAGTTTGTAATTGAACAAGAGATGATCTAATTACTACACTAACAACATCAGATGCTCCAATTAAAAATAAAGCGAATAATGATACAAAAAGATTTGTAGAAACTGCAAATAACATTGTTGCTAGTCCAAAAACACAAAGGGCTCCGAATAGCTTAGGACCAATCGATTTTTTTAGTGGAAAAGAAGCTAAAATAATCGACATGGATAATGCACCAATTGCGGGTGCGGTCCTCATTAAACCCAAACCCCATGGGCCTGTTTGTAAAATATCTTGTGCAAAAATCGGTAATAATGCTGTCGCTCCACCAAGTAGAACTGCAAAGAGGTCTAACGAGATTGTGCCTAAGATAATTGGATGACGATAGACGAATTCCAAACCAGAAAATATTGACCGTAAAGAAACCGGTTCCGATTTTCTAACTGTTCTTCGTTCGGTTTTAATGAAATATGTAAGTATTGCTGAAACAAATAATGAGATTGTTACTGTTCCATATACATAAGTTTGCCCAAATGAAAAAAGTAATCCACCTAGTGATGGACCAATGATTTGAGCAGTTTGCCCTGCGGAAGTACTCCAAGCAATGGCCTGCTGCAAAATATTATTTGGCACAAGTTGTGGAAGTAGTGCTGAAGAAGACGGCCCTTCAAACGCACGACATGCGCCGAGGACTGAAGCGGCGATTAATATTTGTTCACGACCGAGCCAATTGGCAAAATTACCGTATAATAGAAGTCCTGCAATAAGAGCCTCAATAATTTGGCATAAAAAAACAATTCTTTTTCTGTCAAAACGATCTGCTACTTGGCCAACAACCAATGTGAGCAGTACCATCGGAATAAATTGAGCAAGTCCGACTAAACCAAGACTAAATGCATCATGAGTTATATCATACATTTGCCATCCTATTGCAACTGAAAGCATCTGGAAGGATGTTGACGACAACATTCGTGATGCCCAATACTTGGCAAAAGATGGTTGCTTTAAAAGAATACCTTTCATACCATTCAAAACTAAATTCACACCCTTTTTACTAAAACAATTTAGAGAAGTTCACTTATTTTTATTCAAACATATTATACTATTTTTACATAATAATGAGTAAAAAAATGAGATTAATTATTGTTAATATTTACAAATAGTCTACAAATTTTCTTAAGAAGTATCACACATAGTAATCCATCTACTATATCAACGTTATTTAAACATAACCTTATTAAAGTCAACAATCGCTTAGAAAAGTGCGCTGAAATATACAAAAATACACCTCTTCAACTATAGAAGTGTCTTTCATACTATTCAGTCAATTACGCATAAAAATAGTAGTCTTAAAATAAATTTATGATTACAAAAAATTAGTAGAGTGAAATCCATTTATTTTTCAAAGCTAATATAACTGCATTTAATCGGTCAGGAACTTCCATTTTATTAATAATATTTGAGACATGATTTTTAACTGTTTTATCAGAAATATATAATTCATTGCCAATTTGGATGTTCGAGTATCCTTTTCCTAATAACTGTAAAATTTCAATTTCTCTCCTCGTTAGGAGAATTTGCATTGAACTAATATCCAATTCTCCACCAGTATTAATTAAATCAATTAAGCGTAAATTTTCTTCAACGACTTTATGAGTAAGTCGATAGTCTAGAAAAAATTTACCACCTTGAACTTGATTGACTATTTGAATTAAAAATTGTTCATCAATTTCAGTTAGACATATTCCTTTTACACCTATATGTATTAATCGAGCAATTTCTTCATAATCGAAATCATTTTTTATGATTATAATATTTGAAGAATGATTTTGAAGCATGATTGTTTGGGCTTTCCATCCCATTTCATCACTTTTAACATGAAAAATATCTATTAAATTATTTAAAGAATCATTACCTAATATATCAATATTTAGATTTTTAACTTCCATGTTATGGTGTTCTAATATTGTTGAAATTCCAGAAACAAAAAGTGCATTATCTACTAAAATGATTGTCCTCTGATCGTGTTGATATAATGCTCTATTAGCAAACATTTTCCATATTCCCAACCTTCATTTATAAAATTTACCAATATCTTCGATGCTTCTACTGTACATTGTTATAAAAACATTAATATTATTGTACATTGATTACAATTGAAAATATATTTACCAATTTTAATTCTTTAATTAAGTAATACTTAAGATAGTTGGTAATTAAAAGAAAAATAGGCTGAATACTAATAAACTTATTATAAAACGAATCAAATGAATTTTAATTAAATATCAAATACTAGTTGGAACATATGAATTTCGAAAAATTGGAGTATATAGTTAATATTGCTAATGAAAAGTCTATTTCGGTTGTTTATCCATTTTCAAAACGTTAAGTGATATAACTTAAGAGTTTCTTTCTTAACAAAAAAGATTGAGAATTGAATTTTATTTTATCTTATTTAATTGGCATGGAAAAAAGCTGTTTTTACCACAAGATGATGGTAAAACAGCTTATTTCCATATTATTACGATCATTTATTTGGAAAAATTTCTTTCATTGCAATTTTCATTTCAGAATTAAATTTAATAGTTGGACGAATTAATTTAACCTTTTCTTCAGCCTCTTCAATTGTTTTCGCTTCATCGAGTGCAAGTAAAGTTCCTATCGCTAATGTACCGGCACGAGTATTACCGCCTCCACAATGGAAATAGACATTTTGATCATTTTTGTAAGCATTCACTACATTGTCAATAGCATCCTTTAACGATTCACTTTGAAGTTCTTTTTCATCCACGATTGGACTATGTACTCGGTTATATTCTTCGTCTACATCGTATTTTTTAGCACGTAAATCAAAAACAATGTCTACGTTTTCATTTGATAACATCTCACTTACATCGTCTACGCCACCAAAATAAATTCGATTTTTAATTAATTCCTGATAATTCTTATTAGACATATTAATTTGCCTCCAAATTTTAATAATTGCGAATCTAAATATTGGTTTGTTCAACATCCATCTTATCATGTTTGAAATAAAATATTCATTATAAAAAATGAGATAGATACCGTTAAAATTAACGGACAGCTTTTTTATTGGAAAATGTTTAATTCATCTTACTAGTTATTTGTCGATGAAGCGTCATAATTACAATTCTTATTTTCTCGTAAATAAAAAGCTGGTTCTACCATTTTGATAGAACCAGCTTATCTAACATAATAATATACTGATTTATATATTCAAAATTTCTTATAGACTACTAAACTTATAAAGGCATATTACCATGTTTTTTCTTTGGTCTTGTCTCACTTTTTGTTCGTAACATTTCTAAAGACTGAATGAGTACTTTTCGAGTTTCTCTTGGATCAATAACGTCGTCGACCATCCCGTGAGAAGCTGCAACATAAGGGTTGGCAAACATGTCTCTGTATTCTGAAATTTTTTCATTTCTCGTTGTAGTTGGATCGATACTTTGATTAATTTCTTTTGCGAAAATGATATTCGCTGCACCTTCTGGCCCCATTACAGCTATTTCAGCATTTGGCCAAGCATACACTACATCAGCACCAATCGCTTTTGAATTCATAGCCACATATGCTCCACCATAAGCTTTTCTTAAAATAACTGTAATTTTTGGCACAGTTGCCTCAGAGTATGCATAAAGAATTTTTGCACCATGACGAATAATTCCACCATGCTCCTGATTCACTCCTGGGAAAAATCCCGTCACATCTTCAAATGTGATCAAAGGGATATTAAATGAATCACAGAAGCGAATGAATCTCGAAAGTTTATCAGAAGAATTTATATCTAGTCCCCCTGCCATAACTTTAGGCTGGTTTGCAATAATTCCTACACTATGGCCATCTATTCGTGCAAAGCCAACTACGATATTTTTAGCAAAACTTGATTGAACTTCCATAAAGTCACCGTGATCGACTATTTCTTCAATTACTTTTCTTACATCGTAGACTTTTGTTGCTTGTATTGGTACGATATCGATTAATTCTTCACGCCAGTCATCATTTTCAAAATAAGGAACACTTTGAGGGCTCTCATTATTATTTTGTGGCAAGAAACTGATTAATCTTCGTACTTGCTCTAGAATTTCAGGTTCTGATTCTTCAGTGAAATGTGCGCATCCGCTTATTGAAGAATGCACTTTTGCTCCACCAAGATTTTCAGTCGAGATCTTTTCTCCAGTTATCGTTTCAATTACTTTTGGACCAGTAATAAACATTTGACTAGTTTTTTCAACCATGAAGACAAAGTCTGTAATTGCTGGAGAATAAACTGCTCCACCTGCACATGGACCCATAATGACTGATATTTGAGGAATTACACCTGAATAAATCGAATTCCGGTAGAATATATGTCCATAACCATCTAGCGAAACGACACCTTCTTGTATTCTTGCACCGCCTGAATCATTTAATCCAATGATTGGAGCACCGACTTTTGCAGCTAAATCCATAATTTTTGAAATTTTAATCGCATGCATCTCTCCCAAAGCCCCACCAAATACGGTGAAATCTTGAGCAAAAACATAAATTAAACGCCCGTGAACTTTACCGTAACCAGTAACAACGCCTTCGCCTGGACTCTCTAGTTTATCCATCCCAAAATTCGTGGCACGATGCTTAATAAATGGATTCAATTCCACAAATGAGTCTTCATCTAACAGTAAATCAATTCGTTCCCTTGCTGTTAATTTCCCACGATTATGCTGAGAGTCAATTCGATCATCTCCACCGCCAAGTTCGATTTTCCGTTTTCGATCCATTAATTCATTTATTTTCTCGTAAGCAGTTGTCATATTATTCAACATCCTCTCTATCTATATTCGATGCTGGTTGGCACAATTCAAATAGAACTTTATTCGTTGAGCTCGGGTGTAGAAATGCAACTAAACTTCCATGTGCTCCTTCTTTAGGAACCTCATTTATTAGTCTAATGCCTTGTTTTCGAATGACATCCAACTGTTTTTCACAATTATCAGTTTGAAGAGCTATGTGATGTATACCTTCTCCCTTTTTCTCAATAAATCGAGCAATTGGACTATCAGGGCTAGTTGCTTCTAAAAGTTCGATTGTAATTTCACCTATTTCAATAAAAGCGACACGTACCTTCTCGCTTTCAACCGTTTCAATTCCAACTAATTTTAAACCAAGTATATCTGTATAAAATGGGATAGAAGAGTCTAAATCTTTTACTGCAATACCAATATGATTGATTTGATTAGGCTTTATCTCTTGCATCAATATTTCTCCTTCCATTGCTTTCGAAAATAGTTAATAAATGTTTTGCAGCCAGTGTGGCAGTTAATGTACCATTCATGACAGACTTTTCAATATCTGGAATCGATTGATTGACTTCAGAGTGATTTAAGAAACTAAATCTCAAATGCTCCTCAACCATGTTATACATCCAATCTAGCATTTGTTTTTGTCTTCGTTGGTGAAAATAACCTGAATGGATTGTTTTATCTTGAAAAGATTTTATTTCTAACCAAATTTCTTCGATACCTTCTCCTGTTAATGAAGAAACTGTATAGGCTTGACTGAGCCAACCAGGTGTTGAAGGCTGCAGTAAGTGTAATATACGGTTAAATTCTGCCTTTGCAGCAAGTGCTTTTATTTTGTTATCACCGTCTGCCTTGTTTATGATTATGGAATCTGCCAACTCCATAATTCCTTTTTTAATGCCTTGTAATTCATCTCCAGCACCTGTAAGCATAACTAATAAGAAGAAATCAACCATTGATCGAACAGTTACCTCGCTTTGCCCAACACCTACCGTTTCAATCAGAATGACATCATATCCTGCAGCTTCACAAACTAACATTGACTCTCGGCTTTTTCGAGCTATACCACCAAGAGAACCACCAGAAGCAGATGGTCGGATATACGCATTTGGATTACGAGATAAAGAATCCATTCTCGTTTTATCTCCTAAAATACTTCCTTTCGTAATCGTGCTACTCGGATCCACCGTTAAAACTGCTACCCGGTGACCTCGTTCGCATAATAAACTACCAAAGCTTTCAATTAACGTACTTTTACCAGCTCCCGGTACTCCTGTAATCCCAATTCGAATTGAACGACCTGTATAAGGAAGCAATCTCGTTAAAACATTTTGTGCAGTTTGCATATGTGTAGGTGAATTACTTTCGATTAAAGTAATTGCTTGTGCAAGAATCGTCCGGTTTCCTTCAATAACACCATTAACGTAGTCATCTTCCGAAAGTATTTTCTTGCGTTTTCTTTCTTCTTTCATTTAATTTACATCTCCAAGTCGTTGAATGATTTCTTCAATAACTTTTTGTGCTGCTACTGGAATAACAGTTCCCGGACCAAATATTGCTGCTGCACCATTTTTTAATAAAAAGTCATAATCCTGGGGAGGGATTACACCACCAGCTACGATTACGATATCTTCACGATCTAATTTCCTTAGTTCTTCCATTAGTTGAGGTAAAAGTGTCTTATGTCCTCCTGCAAGTGAACTCATCCCTATTACATGGACATCATTCTCTACTGCTTGAAGTGCAGTTTCTTCTGGTGTTTGGAATAATGGTCCGATGTCCACGTCAAAGCCTAAATCTGCAAATGCAGTAGCAATTACTTTAGCTCCACGATCGTGGCCATCTTGTCCTAATTTAGCAATCATTATTCGTGGACGACGACCCTCACGAAGTTCAAAATTATCTGCCATTTTTCGAACGATATCAATTTCTTCTTTTTCACCGTATTCAGCACTATAAATACCAATAATTGAACGAATTACAGCTTTATGTCGACCTACGACCTTTTCATATGCATCAGAAATTTCACCAAGAGTTGCTCTAGCTCTAGCCGCTTCAATTGCAAGCGCTAACATATTACCTTCGCCTGATTCTGCGGCTTCAGTAATAGCTGATAAGGTAGCTTTTACTTTTTCTTCATCCCTATTTGCTCTTAATTCTCTCAGTCTTGCAATTTGTGCTTCACGAACAGCAGTATTATCAACTTCAAGAACTTCTAGAGGATCTTCTTTCTCAAGTCGATATTTATTTACACCAATAATCGTTTCTTTACCAGAATCAATATGAGCTTGCCGTCTAGCAGCAGCCTCTTCAATACGCATTTTTGGCAACCCTGTCTCAATAGCTTTTGCCATTCCACCTAATGATTCAACTTCTTGAATATGGGCCCACGCTTTACGAACTAATTCATTTGTTAAAGATTCGACGTAATATGAGCCTCCCCAAGGGTCAACAACATTACAAATGCCAGTTTCTTTTTGTAGATAAAGCTGTGTATTCCTTGCAATTCGCGCTGAAAAATCTGTTGGAAGTGCAATTGCTTCATCTAAAGCATTTGTATGTAATGATTGTGTATGACCTAAAACTGCTGCCATCGCTTCAATACATGTTCGAGTGACATTATTAAAAGGATCCTGCTCCGTTAAACTCCAACCAGAGGTTTGAGAATGTGTTCGTAATGCCATTGATTTTTCTTTTTGGGGATTAAAGGTTTTAATCATTTTTGCCCATAAAAGGCGAGCAGCTCTCATTTTGGCAATTTCCATAAAGTAATTCATACCTATACCCCAGAAAAACGACAAGCGGGGTGCAAATGAGTCAATATCTATACCAGCTTTTAGTCCAGTCCGAACATACTCTAGTCCATTTGCTAATGTATATCCTAATTCGATGTCCGCAGTCGCCCCAGCTTCCTGCATATGATATCCGGAAATACTTATACTGTTAAATTTAGGCATGTTTTTTGACGTATAAGAAAAAATATCAGCGATTATCCTCATTGATGATTCAGGCGGATAAATATAAGTATTTCTAACCATATATTCTTTAAGAATATCGTTTTGAATCGTTCCAGTTAATTGTGACTGATGAACCCCTTGTTCCTCAGCTGCAACAATGTAAAACGCTAATACAGGAAGTACAGCTCCGTTCATTGTCATTGATACTGACATTTTATCTAAAGGAATTCCATCAAATAAGATTTTCATGTCTAAAATTGAATCAATCGCAACTCCTGCTTTACCAACATCTCCTTCTACTCTTGGATGATCAGAATCGTAGCCACGGTGAGTTGCCAAGTCAAATGCAATCGATAAACCCTTTTGACCTGCAGCTAAATTTCTGCGATAAAATGCATTACTTTCCTCAGCAGTAGAAAAACCTGCATATTGGCGAATCGTCCAAGGCTGATTTATATACATTGCTGGGTATGGTCCTCTTAAAAATGGCGCAATACCGGAAACGAACCCTAAATGCTCTAATCCAGTTGTATCCTTCGAATCATATAGCGGCTTTACATCGATTTGCTCTAAAGTCTTCCAATCATGTTTTTCCAAGTCTACTAGATTTGGAGGAATTGTAGGTGCTGTGAAAGTTTCATTAAAGGACATTTTTGTAAAATCAATTTGTTTTTTCATTTTTAAATTCCTCCTTTCAATTGAAGTTCTACTAATTTTTCATAACTATTTATTTTAGAGTGGATAAAATCATGTACACCAAGATTTTTAAATAGATTCATTTCTTCTTCAGAAGGATTTCCAGTTAGTAGAATCGTAGTATTTAAGTCAATTTTCTGGATTTCACTTACTAAAGTAGGTATATATTCTGCATAAAGGTCATCTGTCGAACAAATGACGGCAATTTTAGATTTTGAAAGTTTATAACTTTCTACTATTTCTTCAATAGTAGAAAAACCTGAATTTTGAATGACTTGAAAACCACCAACTTCAAAGAAATCTGTGACAAAGTCTACACGTTGTTTATAGCTTGAAATAGGTCCAATATTTGCTGCGAAAACAGTTAAAGGAGCCCCAGTTCTATTTTTATATTCCTCTGATTTTTCACGTATACACTCAAACGGTTCTGCACCTCGGTGAATCCGCAAAGGTCGAACGGCTGGTTTTCCAGATTTTAAAAGATTCATTGATTTGTCCAAATCATCTATTGATGCTCCATTATTTATCGCGATTAATGCATTCTCAAAAGATTGTATTTCCGAAAACTTTTTAAGAGATTGCTCAAGTTCATATGATTTATGATTAGATGTATTTTGAACATTTGGTTTTGGAAAATTGGAATTTTCTCTTTTAATTAATTTTTTTTCTTGTAAGTTCGGAAAAATATTTGTCCCGACGAATACATCTTTTTTGAGTTTAATATTTTCAGCTCTTTTTTCAGCAGTTTTTTCAACTAACTCTTGAGGAAAGCCTGCCTGTATTGCATTATACATTCCGCCTAATACTTCAATTTTTTGAAAAAGTTCCCAAGCCTTTTCTGCCAAAGTATAAGTAAGTGATTCGATATACCAAGAACCACCTGCAGGATCAACAACTTTTGATAAATTTGCTTCCTTATCAAGAATCATATGAGTATTTCTAGCAATACGACGAGAAAATTCATCTGGAGCACCGAATGGTTCATCAAAAGGAGATACATGGAGACTATTTGCCCCACCAATTACTCCTGCAAAAGCCTCTACCGTTCCTCTTAATATGTTTACATAAGGGTCATAAACCGTTTTTGACCACGCTGATGTCCTAGAATGAATAAACATTTTCTGAGAGGCTTCGTTACCTCCAAGTTCCTTTACGATTCTAGCCCAAATCATTCTTGCTGCTCTTAACTTAGCTATTTCCATAAAGAAATTAGATCCTATCGAAAAAGAAAAACGTATACGTTGAGCAATATCATCAATTGAAACCTGTCGCTTTTCTAATCCACGTAGATATTCAACACCTGTAGAAATCGTAAACGCCAATTCATGAATAGCGTTTCCTCCCGCATCGTGATAAGGATTTCCTTGAATACTAATCGTTTCGATATTTGGTGCGTTTGAAACAGACCATTTTGTTATGTCAGCCATTATTTCTAATGCCTCTTCAATCGAATACGGAGTTGTACCGAATTTAACAAGGTCCCCTATAGGATCCATCCCTACGAAACTTTTAATTTTCTTCAAGTCATAATTTTGTTGATTCAAATAAGAAATAAAAGTCGCAAAAAAACCAAGACCTCCATGTACAATTTCAATAAATAAAGGCACTTCTTCTAAGTTGATTCCTTTAAATGCATTCTCAAAATCTTTGATTGATGAAAGTAAAAGTCCTTTCCTCATATGGTTATCCTCAATGGTACTTTCAGAGTAAAGACTTAAATAATTGGATTCTATTAGAATATGAAGCATCGTTTGCCCTTTTTGAAGATCATGTAACGCTACTTGATTGAACTCTTCTGGTGAGGATATCGATAATTCCTGACAAATTGCCCAAGGTTCTTCAATGTAACCTAATTGATTCGTTCCGCGTAAATATGGGAATTCACCTGATTTTGAATCAAGGTATCTGAAATTTTCAAGATCTTCATTTCTATACATAGGTTGCAATGAAATTTCTTCATATGTTTTTGTAACAAGCTTTTCTTCAATAGTGGCTCCTTTTAAGGATTTTTCTGCGACATCTCTCCACTCTTGTACTGTCGGCTTTGGAAATTCATTAAACAAGTTCATTTCGTCTAATTCATGGTTTGAAATATTTTTATATTCTGACATAATTAAAGCCACTCCCTTCTATTTTTTTAGTAAAGTTGTAAATAAATCTCTCAAAAATAATAAATTCACTATGGGCTTATACTATTTATTCACTCTCAATAGAAATCCTATAAAGAGGTTGACCAAAGTCGATTAGTTCTCCAACTTCAGCTAAAACTTCAACAATCACACCATTTAAATTTGAAATAATTTCATGATGAATATTTAGACCTGCAACTGAACATCTAGCGATAAGAGCGTTTTCTTCAACATGATCACCTGTTTTTAGAAACGGTTCAAAAATGCCAATTACATTAGAATATAAGGTCGTTTCTTTTACTTCACTTTCTTTCACTTCTAATAAATCTTCATTAACAGACTTTCTAACTATATTTCTCTCAGGAAGTATCTCTGATTGGATGATGATTTGAGTTTGTTTGTTTTTTTTTATAAAGAGTCTATTTTTCTCGTACTTAACTTCTAATTCATCAATAGTAGAATGATTAACTAATTTTAAAATCTCTTTAATTTCTAACATATTCATTATTGGACACACCTCAACTATGATTTAGCGATGAATGGGTTAATAAATTCATTAATTTACTTTGAAAGGAATTAGTCAAAATAAAATAATAATACATAAAATTTCGACAAATTTATTTAAAAATCCTTTAAAATTATGAATATTATGTTTTTTAAAAACAATCTAAATCCTCTTTAAGTGTAAATTAACTATCTTACAGTTATTTAACTAGTATCATTATTAATCTGGAATAAAAAAAACGACTATCGTATCGATAATCGTTTTTTTAGAGTTATATTCGAGAAAGTTCAATCAACTTCCCCTTCCCATGAAAGCATTCCGCCACTCATATTTATCACATTAAATCCGTAACCTTCAAGGAATTGTACTGCTCGACTACTTCTACCACCAGCATGGCATACTACAATATACTCTTTCGTTTTATCTAGATCAGCCATTCGAAATTCAATTAATCCAAGTGGGATATGAATTGAACCTGGGATTTTCCCATTTACAACTTCATCAGCTTCTCGAACGTCTATTATATTCACTTCTTTACCTAATGTTAACAAATTTTCTAACTCTACTGCTGTAATTTCTTTCATTTTTTTCTCCCTCGTTTAATTTACCAAGTACTCATTCCGCCTTTAACATTCGTTATGTTTGTAAATCCAAAATTGATATTCAATTCATTTAAATTATCTACTTTTTACAAGCAAATTTACTGCTTCTTTAACAAGATCTTCTGCATTTTGTCCATTTTCTTCAGCAGTTCGAACACAATCAATTAGATTAGTACTTACGATTACACCGATTGTACGATCCATGGCAGTTCTAACTGCTGAAAGTTGTGTGATTACTTCCTTACAGTCTTTGTTTTCTTCCATCATTTTTAAAATACCTCTAACTTGACCTTCAATTCGTTTCACCCTATTTTTCACTTGATTATCATAGTTCATCGTAGTTCTCCTTCTTCTAATATATGTTTAAAAGATATTTATTTTATACACGAAATATATACCCTATTAGGTATAATGTCAATGATTACGTTTATTTAATTCGCAGAAGCAATAAAATAAACTTCAAAAGTGCGATTCTCCTGTGGGCAGGTGTGACCCCGAAGGCGTTAATGCGTGGGGTCGTTCAGCGACCGCCTCACGAAAACGGGCATCCTTGAGTAGAAATCGAATAAACACTTTTTTATATAAGTACAAAGTTTTCGATATTAGCCAATAATTAAAAGGCTGTCGACTTTTCGACAGCCTGATTACTTCTAATTGAAGTAGTTACCTTCTAAATAATATTTAAGTTAGATTAGATTGTTTAGCATTTTCGATTGCTTTTTCTCTCAATAAATATTTTTGTATTTTTCCAGACGCAGTCATCGGGTATTCTTTGACAAATTCAATGTACCGAGGGATTTTATGCTTTGAAATCTTTCCAGTACAGTATGTTCTGAATTCATCAGGATTAATCGTTACACCTTCTTTTAAAATAATCCATGCCATTAACTCTTCACCATAAACTTGATCAGGGACTCCAACTACTTGTACATCAAGTACATCTGGATGAGAGTATAAGAACTCTTCTATCTCACGGGGGTAAATGTTTTCCCCACCACGGATAATCATATCTTTTAGTCTACCTGTAATTTTGCAATAGCCATTCACGTCCATAATTGCTAAATCACCTGTATGTAGCCATCCATCCTTATCGATCGCTTCAATGGTAGCTTCTTCATTTTTATAATAGCCTTTCATGACATGATATCCCCTAGTACAAAGTTCCCCTTGCTCTCCTATCGGTACTTCAATTGATGTGCCAGGTTGAACAATTTTAACTTCAACATTTGGTAAAGCTTTACCTACAGATTCTACCCTTAACTCAATTGGATCATTTGTGCGAGTTTGAGTAATAACAGGGGATGCTTCAGTTTGACCATACGCAATTGTAATTTCATTAATTCCCATTTTATCAATAACAGCCTTCATAACTTCGATTGGACAATTTGATCCTGCCATAATTCCTGTCCGTAAGCTTGATAAATCGTATTTTGAAAAATCGGGATCATTTAACTCTGCAATAAACATAGTTGGTACACCGTGCAAACCTGTACATTTTTCATCTTGAACAGTTTGTAAAACTCTTTTAGGGTTAAATTCTTGGACTGGAACCATCGTTGCCCCTACACTAACACAAGCCATTGTGCCTAATACACAGCCGAAGCAATGAAAGAATGGTACTGGGATACAAAGACGATCATTTTTTGTTAATTCCATACAATTTGCAATATTAAACCCATTATTTACAATATTTGAATGCGTAAGCATGACACCTTTAGGGAATCCAGTAGTACCTGAGGTATATTGCATATTAATCACATCATTTGGATGAGTAGAATTCATTCGTTGATCCAATTCGACATCAGAAATTCTACCTGTCTTTCCCATCAACTCATTCCAAGAAAAAGTACCAGGATATTTATGATCGCCCAATACAATCACATTTTTAAGGCATGGTAAACGAAGACTATTAAGTTCACCAGGTAATGAATCTCTTAGTTCAGGAACAATCTCATAAAGCATGTCTATATAGGAAGAATCTTTAAATTGGTCCATTAAAATGATCGTTGTAGTGTCAGACTGTTTAAGCAAATATTCAAGTTCAGAAGTACGATAATTTGTATTGACAGTTACCAAAACTGCACCCATTTTACCAGTTGCGAACTGTGTAGTCAGCCATTCTGGCGTATTTGAAGACCATACTGCAATATGTTCACCTTTTTGGATATTCAGACTCATTAACGCTTTAGCAAGGTCACGACAATTTTGATCGAATTGCGCATAATTTAATCTTAAACCTCTATCGGCATATACAACCGCTTCATGCATTGGGTGCAATTTAGCTTTTTCTTCCAATAGTTTACCAATGGTTACCTCTAATAGATTAGTCATTATACCCTCCTTAAATGTGCTTTTTTACAGAAAATCACATTTAGAATATTCTATATTTTTAATCTTTTACCTTTTTTTAGTTTGATTTTAAAAGAATTGCTTCCCTAAGATTTAGTAAGCCGGTGCATTTCAATGATTTCTAAAGTAAATACTGCAACATTTTTGGTGGCAAATTCCATTGGGTTTTAATAATTCGCAAAAAAAAGAAGCCAAATGGCTTCTTCCTTCTTGTCATTCAATAATTTTATTAAATTTATATTGCAATATTATTTTCCTGTTTAGTTTCAGGTTTGAATTCGCCTTCCCACTTCGCAATGACTACTGCCGCTAATGAGTTACCAACAACATTTACTGCAGTTCTTGCCATATCAAGAATACGATCGATACCTGCAATGAAAGCTAGTCCTTCAACAGGGATACCCACAGTTCCTAAAGTAGCTAATAATACTACAAAGGATACACCTGGTACTCCGGCAATCCCTTTTGATGTCACCATTAAAACTAACATAAGTGAAATCTGTTCTGTTATCGATAATTGAATACCATACATTTGAGCAATGAATATTGCTGCTAGTGCTTGATATAATGTTGATCCATCAAGATTAAATGAATAACCAGTTGGAATAACAAATGAGGATATTGATTTAGGAACACCAAACTTTTCAACTTTTTCCATGATTTTTGGTAAAACTGTCTCAGAGCTCGCAGTAGAATAGGCTAATATTAATTCATCCTTTAATAGTTTAATAAAGTTGAAAATATTAACTCCAACCATTTTAGCAATTAAACCTAAAACAAGTATGATGAATAAAGCCATCGTAATATACACCGTTATGACTAATTTACCAAGTGGAATCAACGATTCTAGTCCAAATTTTGAGACTGTCACACCAATTAATGCGAACACACCTAATGGAGCAAATTTCATTATCTGGTTTGTCATGTGAAACATCGTATCAGCAGTTCCTTGGAAGAACGCTAACACAGGCTTACCTCTTTCTCCGATTGCTGTTAAGCCTAATCCAAATAAAACTGAGAAGAAAATAATCGCTAGCATATTCCCATCGACAAATGCTTGGAAAATATTACTTGGTACGATATTAACAAACGTATCAGCAAAACCATGACTCTTTACTTCTGCTGCGGTTTCAACATAACTATTAATATCCGTTTTTTGCAAGACACTCATATCCACACCTGCACCAGGTTTAAATACATTTGCCACAAATAGACCGATAAAAATCGCAACAGTCGTAATGATTTCAAAATAAATAATTGTTTTACCACCAAGTCTTCCAAGCTTCTTTGTATCTCCAACACTTGCCACTCCGATAATGATACTTGAAATAACAATCGGTATCACAATCATTTTAATGAGACGTAAGAAAATATCACCTATCGGTTGTAAATATGTTGCTACATTCGGATTACCATAAAATACAGCACCTACGATAATACCAATAACAAGTCCGATAAGTATTTGCCAAGCTAAACCTATTTTTTTCATTTGTAAAGTCCCCCTTTTAAAAGATTTTAATCCGAGTAAAATCTACTAAAATTAACAAGCAATCTAGAAGGAGCTTTTGCCTTTTAGTAAATTACTCAGCTTATTCTGTTAACGATGGAACTTTAAATTAACCCATCACTTACATTAATTTTTTATAATGTAATTTTAATAAAAATATAAAGTTACAATTTAAAAAATTATATAAAAATTATTATAACAGAATTAGATTTGATTTCAACTCAGTTGAACTTTCCATTTAAATGGTAATTACAATTACATTTTCCCTTGATAATAAACAATCTAATTATTTATACTCAAAATTCATTCTGCATTTTTATGTCATGTTTAATTTTATGAAAACGTTTTATCAAGATAATAAGTTTAATTATTTTTTAATAAAAATGCACAATATTTCCATTTCATTAAAGTGTTTTAATAATTTCCCATAAGATTTAGATGATTTTATTTTGTGGGATGTTTACGCTTTCAACAACCTTGTATTATGATAAAATTAAACTGTTTGATATTTTTAATAATTGTTTATAATCATTAAAAATAGATTGAATGATTAATCTAATCGTTTTTATAATAGGATTAAATGTTCATTGTATAATCAGTCCTGATTTTTAGAAAAATAAGTAAGTAATTTATGTTTAAGAAGTGAGGTATTATCATTGGAAAATATGGAAAAACGTCCAAAAGCAGTAATTGTTATTTTTGGTGCAACAGGTGATCTAGCAAAGCGAAAATTATTTATCTCAATTTATAGACTATTTTTAAGTCATAAAATCGGCGAAGATTTTGCTGTAGTTGGCGTTGGTCGTAGATCGTGGTCCAATCATGAATTTCGTGAAACTGTAAAAAAATCTATTTTATCTTCAAATCAAAACCAATCTGAAGTAGAACAATTTTTAGCACATTTTTACTATCATCAATTTGATGTATTAGAATCTTCTTCTTACATAGAACTAGGCAAAAAATTAACTGAACTGGATACTCATTACTCAATTCCAGGAAATCGAATTTTTTACTTAGCGATGGCACCAGAATTCTTTGGTACAATTGCAAAACAATTAAAAACAAATGGTTTAACAGATACAAGCGGATGGAGTAGGCTCGTTATTGAAAAACCATTCGGACATGATTTACCAAGTGCGAAGGAACTAAATGATGAGATTCGCGAAGCATTTTCGGAAAGCCAAATCTATCGAATTGACCACTACTTAGGAAAAGAAATGGTACAAAATATTGAAGTAATTCGATTTGCAAATGCAATGTTTGAACCACTTTGGAATAATCGATTTATTTCAAATATACAAATTACTTCTAGTGAAGTATTAGGTGTAGAGGATCGTGGGAAATATTACGAGAACTCAGGTGCATTAAAGGATATGGTGCAAAACCATATGCTTCAAATGGCAGCCCTACTTGCAATGGAACCACCTATTAAATTAACGACAGAGGAAATTAGAAGTGAAAAAGTAAAGGTGTTTAAGGCGCTTCGAAAAATAGATGAAAATGAAGTAAAGAATTACTTTGTTCGAGGTCAATATGATGAAGGACAAATAAATAATGAAGAATTACCAGCTTATCGTAACGAAAATAATGTAGATCCCGAATCTCAAACAGAAACTTTTGTAGCTGGAAAGCTATTCATTGATAATTTCCGTTGGGCAGGTGTCCCTTTCTATATTCGAACTGGTAAGAGAATGGCTACTAAATCAACTAAAATTATCGTTCAATTTTCCGATATCCCAATGAACTTGTACTATAATACTAAAGAACAAATGTCACCAAATTTACTAATTATACATATTCAGCCTGATGAAGGAATTACACTTCAGTTAAATGCTAAAAGATCAGATTCTGAGAGCTATACGAAGCCGATACAGCTTACATTTAATAATAATTGTGTTGATTGTATCAATACGCCTGAAGCATACGAACGTTTAATTTATGATTGTATGTTAGGCGACGGTACAAACTTTACACATTGGGATGAAGTTAGGTATTCTTGGAGTTTTGTCGATGTCATATCAAAGGCGTGGGATAACAATCTTGCACCACTAACAACATATAAATCGGGTTCAATGGGTCCAGATGAAGCTGATACATTATTATCAGAAGATGGGCATAAATGGTGGCCTGTAACTGGTCGATTAAATGAACATTAATAAAAATAAAACAATGTAAACTTATGTAAAAAAAAACCCTTGTTATTAAACAAGGGTTTTAATCATTTAATTTTAAGTCCACTGCGTATGGAATTTTCCTTCTTTATCTGTTCGCTCATATGTATGAGCTCCAAAGTAATCCCTTTGAGCCTGAATTAAGTTTGCTGGTAGTGTTGCAGTTCGATAACTATCATAATATGCTAAGGCTGCTGAAAAGCAAGGAATTGGAACCCCAGCTTCTATTGAAACAATACTTATTTTACGTAGTGCGCCCTGATAACTTTCAACTATTTCTTTGAAGTAAGGGTCAAGTAAAAGATTAGCAAGTTTAGCATCAAGATCATATGCTTCTTTTATCTTTTGTAGAAAAGCAGCTCGAATAATACAACCACCTCTAAATATCATCGCGATATCGCCATAATTCAAGTCCCAATTATACTCATCGGATGCAGCACGTAATTGAGCAAATCCTTGAGCGTAAGAACAGATTTTACTCATATATAACGCTTTTCTAACATCTTCTATTAATTCTTCTTTATTTCCGTTAAACGTATAGTTATATGGTCCTGATAAAATTTTACTTGCTTTCACACGCTCTTCTTTCATTGCTGATATAAACCTTGCAAAAACAGATTCAGTAATAATTGATAATGGTACGCCTAAATCTAAGGTACTTTGACTAGTCCATTTACCTGTTCCTTTTTGACCAGCCTTATCTAAAATAACATCAACTAATGGTTTTCCTGTTTCTTCATCCGTTTTTGTGAAAATATCGGCAGTAATTTCGATTAAATAACTATCCAACTCACCTTTATTCCAATCACTAAAGACATTATGTAGCTCATCAGCTGTAAGTCCTAGTACATTTTTTAGTAAAAAGTAAGCTTCTGAGATTAATTGCATGTCACCATATTCAATTCCGTTATGCACCATCTTGACATAATGTCCTGCACCATCTGGTCCGATATACGTTGTACAAGGTTCGCCATCAACTTTTGCTGAAATAGCTTCAAATATTGGTTTTACAAGCTCAAATGCCTCTGCTTGTCCACCAGGCATAATAGAAGGTCCGTTTAAAGCCCCCTCTTCTCCACCAGACACACCTGTACCAATAAAATGAATTCCACTATCAGATAATGTTTTATTTCTTCTTTGTGTATCCTTATAATATGTATTTCCACCGTCAATTAAAATATCACCTTTATCTAGATAAGGAAGTAATGCTTCAATTGTTGAATCAGTCGGTGCGCCTGCTTTTACCATGATTAATATTTTTCTAGGGGTTTCTAACGAATTTACAAAATCTTCAATAGAAAAAGCTCCAACGACATTTTTTCCTTCTGCTTCTTTTAAAAATTCTTCCGTTTTCTCTACAGATCGATTATAAACAGAAATTGAGAAACCTCTACTTTCTATGTTTAAAGCAAGGTTTTTACCCATTACTGCTAAACCAATTACACCTATTTGTTGTTTGGCCATTGCAATTAGTCCTTTCTAAATTAAAATTATGCAAGGGTTTTGTAAAATTAATTTGCAAAATAATTACTATCATTAATATAACCTAGGTTAAGTCTTGCTATCCTTTAATAGTATACGCACTTACTAAGCAAATTCCTTGCAAACCGTGATATTCAGGTTAATAATGATATTATCATAAGTAAATAATTGTATAAACGTTTAATTAAATTTGTTCATTTAATTTATATTTATAAAATTGAAAAGAAGTGAATTTATGCATTCTACACACCAAAACAAATTTAAATGGAAACAACTTCTACTTACATTGGTTATTGCAATAATAGGAGGATTACTATTTCAAGTTATTCATCTGCCTATCCCTTGGCTCCTTGGTCCAATGTTTTTTGTCCTTATTTTTTCAAAATTTAAAAAAATAAAGTTATTTTGGCCGAGTAAAATTCGTGATGCGGCAATGATTATTATTGGGTATACGATAGGACTTTCGTTTACAAGTGCGACTTTGATTCAAATTGGGGAACAATTGCCTTCAATGATTTTAATGACTTTATTACTATTACTTTTTACATTAGCTATATCAATTTTTATCTCAAAGGTTTTCGATATTTCATTTCCAACTGCTTTATTAGGTAGTATACCGGGTGGTCTTAGCCAAATGATTACATTAGCAGAAGAAATTAAAGATGTAGATTTTACGATCGTAACCTTCCTTCAAATCTCAAGACTAATGATGATTATCTTCGTTGTACCTATACTTATTTTTAGTCCCATATTTGATTTCCAGAGGAGTACGGCAATATCTGACTCAATCCACAATATTAGCCCTAGCTGGGTCGGACTTTTTCCAAATATATTTGTTTTCGCTGTTGTTTGTACACTTTTTGGTGTATTAGGAAAGAAAATTAATTTTCCAACTGCCCTACTTTTAGGACCAATGATCGGTACCATAATTTTAAATTTATCGGGATTACATGGTTCTGCCCTTCCATCTGTTCTACTTGATTGTTCTCAACTAATGATGGGTAGTTATATCGGACTTTTATTAAAACCTGAAAATTTAAAAAACAAAATAAAAATTATATTAATTGCCATTTTGAGTGGTGTAATTTTACTTACGTTCTCTTTTGGAACAAGTTTATTTTTAACACATATTCATTCAATTTCTAGAATTACCGCTTTGTTAAGTCTTGCACCAGGTGGAATGGATCAAATGGCAATCATTGCAAAAGAAGTGAATGCAGATATTTCAGTCATAATGTGTTATCAACTTTTTAGAACATTGTTTATCTTTATTGCAGTACCTTATTTAATAAGATTTTTCTTTAAGCGTATAAAATTAAAAGCTGAACATTCTTAGAATTTTAAAACAATTATAAAAGCTGAGTTCCTAAATTGAAACTCAGCTTTTTTATATTAAATATCTATTCTTCATAAATCATTTTCCGAGTCATCCCACCGTCTACAATGATGTTTTGGCCGTTCATAAAATTATTCTCTGGATCTGCTAAATATAGACAGGCCATTGATATATCAATAGGATGTCCAACTCGATTTGACCAGTGCTGTTTATGATCATTTTCTGATAATCCATCATAATTATTTGTTTGAATCCAGCCTGGGCTAATACTATTTACGGCTATTCCTTTTGATTGTAATGAAGCAGCCAACGCGTGTGTCAATGAAAGAATGCCTCCTTTTGAGGCAGCGTAGGCTTCAGAATTCGGTTCAGACATTAATGCTCTTGTCGAAGCCATATTAATGATCCTTCCACCTTCTGGCATGATTTTAGATGCTTCTCTAGAAGCAATGAATACACTACTTAAATTTGTTTGAATCACTTTTTCCCACTCTAATGTCGATAATTCTAATAAGGGCTTAAATACAGCTATCCCAGCATTATTAATCAATACATCTAATTTTCCACACTTCGCTTTCACATCTTGGAATAAATCGATGATGTCTTTTTCATTACTAACATTTGTTCTATGAAAATATACTCTACCACCACTTGCTTCTATTTGGTTTTTAACAGATAAACTTTTTTCTTCATCTAGATCTGCAATCCAAACAATTGCCCCTTGATCAGCAAATGCAAATGCAATATTTTCACCTATTCCATTAGCACCACCAGTTATTACTATGCATTTATCCTTAAATTTCTCACTCATATTTATATTCCTCTCGTCTTAGATCTACCTAAAATTCAATACTTTTAATTTAAAGAGTAATTTTCCACAATTATTGAATTAATATTAGTCTTAATGAAGGCTCTGTTAGTGAATATTTTTGGAATTTTAATAAGGGCCAACATAGATAAGACAATCGAAAAATATAAAAAGTTGATGTTTGACTCCTGCGGAAGTTGCGGGTCAGTTCATACTCTCGCAAGGTTAATAGAACCTAAGTGGATCATTGCACTCACCAAGGAAAGAGGTCAATCTGAAGTTGAAATCAACAAGCTCTTATAACAGAGTTAAATAAAAAAGGAATAGAGCAAAGAAATTTTGTTAACTAAGCCCCACTTTTTTTAATAAATAAATCAATAGTTCTTTTTCATTTTTCTCAATATGTCTAAATAAGTCTTCAATCATTTCTTCGTGTTTTGGAAATACACTTTGGATAAGTGCATTGCCTTCTTCGGTAAGAACTGCATAAATGACTCTTCTATCTTTTGGACAAGGTAAGCGTTTTATAAATTTTTTACATTCTAATTTGTCTAAAACATATGTCATATTTCCACTTGAGATTAATATTTTTTTACCAATATGTTGAATTGGTTGATCTCCTTTATGAAAAAGTAATTCTAATACTGCAAATTCAGTTAAGTTCAGACCAAATGATTTTACATTTTCGACTGCAGCATCAGTTAATATTCGATTGGATTTACTAATTTGTGAATACAAATGAATGGATAAACTAGGTTCATAATTTAGTTTCAAAGAGTTTCAACCCCTCTAAAAAATCTTGATTTCGAGATAATAGTAATTTAGAAAATTATGATAGTCAATACTTTGATGGATTTTAGTCAAAAAATACCTTAAAAACCTAAATTTATACTCCTTCTAGTTTACATAATATAATTATTAAATCGATATATAAAAAGATGAACAATTAAGTTCATCTTCTAGTTTTATTTAACATATGTAATTCCTATTTTATTATTAAAAATCTGGTTTTTGTTTTTAAATACAAATGAACCGTTCACATAATCTATAACTAATTGATTTTCATATACATCTTCAAAATTTTTGTTAACAAGGAAGTCGAATCCGTCACCCTTGATAAGCTTTTCATTTGGACCAAATTCCCTATTATTTATGACTTTAATTTCATAGATATTATTAACGACATCACAACTACCTCTATCGAATTCTAATTGTAGCAATAGTTGGCTATCGATTTTACTTAATTCTTTTTTTGCTGTTTCAGTAATTTTAAAATCCATCATATTCTCCTATTTTCTAATTTTAGGCATTTAAAAATTTTACACATACTGCTTCAGGTACAATGATATTTGATTGGATTAATGAAAGCTCCCCAGTAGTTTTATTTCTTGAGAATAAAACTAAATTACCAGACATTTCATTCGAAGCAATTAGATAATTTTCTGTTGGATCAAGAACGAAATCTCGTGGCCAATTTCCTTCACTTGACTTGATTTCAACTAACTTAAGTTCTCCTGTATCTTGATTAACATTAAATACAGCTATACTATTATGGCCTCGATTTCCAGCATATACATGCTGACCATCATTAGAAATATGAATAGCACTTCCTTGATTATTTTCTGTAAAATCATTCGGTATTGTTGAGATATATTGAAGCTCCTTGAAACTTCCATCTTCACTATTATATTTAAGTGCGATAACTTCTGAGCTTAACTCAGTCATAATATAAGCAAATTGTCCATTTGGATGGAATGTAATATGTCTCGGGCCATTTCCTGCTTTTAAAGTTAAGCTAGATACTTCAATTAATGCATTATTTTCAATTTTATATGTAATAAGTTGATCGATGCCTAAGTCAACTGCAACCACATACTTTTCATCAGGTGTGTAGCCAGCAAAATGAGTATGAGGTTTTTCTTGTCTATCTTTATTTGGACCTGCACCTACATGTTGAAACGTAGAGACTGCTGCGCTTACACTTTCATCAGTTGAATTAATTGTATATAAATCGATCGTACCTTTATGATAATTTGCGCTCACTACATGTTGTTTTGCATGATCTACACTTATATGACATGGAGATGCACCTTCTGATACTTGAGTATTTACAAATTCTAAATCTCCATTATTTTCGTTAACAGTGTAAACAGATACTCCACCAAGATCGCCGTCTTTTACGACTGAATAAAGATTCTTATTATCTTTACTGATTGCTAAATATGTTGGGTTTCCTATTGTCGCAACTGCTGTAACATCGGTAATTCTTTCTTTTTCTATATCCAGAATAAAACGATAAATCCCTTTACTTTCGGCTTTTGTATAAGTGCCAACATATCCAATCAATTTTGTTGAATTTGTACTCATCTTACTTCCTCCTCTTTTTATGCTTTTTCTATGTAAATAATTCTTTTAGCTATTAAAAAAGTATTTCGTCGATTTTCACCTCAGGATGCTCGCTTTTTAGTGGGGCGTGCTATGAATCTCCTTGGTTAAACAACTTTTAGTAAAGAGCCTAATTTAAAAAACCCCCAATTCCTAGCTACAGTATAAACAGTATCACAGAATTGGGGGTTTTAGTTCAAAATCAAATTTCTATTTTGTTAGTTTGTTGTATGTCAAAGTTGATTAGAAACTATGATCTTGCATGTGTTTATAAATTAAAGAGATGTTTTTGCCCAATCCGCAGCGAATTTTTCGATACCTTGATCTGTTAATGGGTGCTTAGATAGCTGTTCAATAACGCTATAAGGAATCGTAGCGATATGTGCTCCAGCTAATGCAACACGTGTAACATGGTCAGGGTGACGTACTGAAGCTGCAATAATTTGAGCATCTAAATTATGAACTCGGAATAATTCAGCAATTTTAGCAACTAATAAAACACCATCTTCAGAAATATCGTCTAAGCGACCTAAGAATGGAGAAACATATGTTGCACCTGCTCTAGCAGCTAAAAGTGCTTGGTTAACTGTGAAGATTAAGGTTACATTCGTTTTTACACCTTTTTTAGTTAGGTAACGACATGCTTCTAAACCAGCAAGTGTCATTGGTAACTTAATTGTAATGTTTTTATCTCCACCATTGATTTTAATTAACTCATCAGCTTCAGCAATCATTTCTTCAGCAGAGATTGCATTTGGAGTTACTTCAGCAGAAACTGATTCTACTTCAGGAACTAGTTTTAAAATTTCTTCAATGCGATCTTCGAATTTCACGCCTTCTTTAGCAACTAAAGATGGATTTGTCGTAACTCCAGATAATACACCCATTTTATAGGCTTTTTGAATATCCTCTACATTTGCTGTATCAATAAAAAATTTCATGTTTTATTTCCTCCAATTATTAAATATATTTTCTATTTTATACTTTTATTATTTCTTTTCAACTGCATGTCCACCAAATTCGTTACGAAGTGCTGCAACAACTTTACCAGTAAATGTATCGTTGTCTAATGAACGGTAGCGCATAAGTAGTGACATAGCTATTACTGGAGTTGCTGCTTGAAGGTCTAATGCTGTTTCGATTGTCCATTTACCTTCGCCTGATGAATGCATAATTCCTTTGATTTCATCAAGTTTTGCATCTTTAGAAAATGCATTTTCTGTTAATTCCATTAACCATGAACGAATTACTGAACCATTATTCCATACTTTTGCTACTTTTTCGTAATCGTAATCGAAACCACTTTTTTCTAATACTTCGAATCCTTCACCAATTGCAGCCATCATACCATATTCAATTCCGTTATGAACCATTTTTAAGAAGTGACCACTACCAATTTTCCCTGCATATAAGAATCCATTTTCAACTGAAGTATCTTTAAAAATTGGTTCAACGATATCCCAAGCTTCTTGATCTCCACCAACCATGTAACAAGCCCCATGACGTGCGCCTTCCATTCCACCAGAAGTACCTGCATCCATAAATTGAATTCCATTTTCTTTAAGCTCATTATAACGTCTGATTGATTCTTTGTAGTGTGAGTTTCCTGCTTCAATGATAATATCACCTTCAGTTAAGAAAGGTTTTACTTCACTTATTACTGAATCAACCACAGCATGTGGTACCATTATCCAAAGAATTCTTGGTGTATCTAAATTTTTCACAAGTTCTTCTAAGCTTGAAGTACCTGTAGCACCAAGATTTCTCATTTCTTCAACAGCACTAGGATTTACATCAAATGCTACTACCTCATGATTATTGTCCATTAAATTTTGACCTAAATTTAATCCCATTTTACCTAAACCAACTAATCCTACTCTCATACATTTATCCTCCCAAATCATCCATTATTATATTAATGTTTTTCTCTAAGTAAAGTTTTTTATGATAAAAGTATTAATTTACTTTTTAAATATCAGCTTTAAATTAAGAATTCAATAAATTTTTACTTACTTTAACGACATTTTCAGTAGAGAATCCAAATAATTCCATTACTTCATTTCCAGTTCCAGAAGCCCCGAATGTTTCAATTGAGATTTTTTTGCCTTTGAAACCTACATAGCGCTCCCATCCAAGTGAGATTCCCATTTCAAGTGAAATACGATTTGAAATAGTTGAAGGTAGAATAGATTCTTTATATTCTTCAGATTGTTTATCAAATAATTCCCAACTTGGCATTGAAACTATTCTTACAGAGATGTTTTCTTTTTCTAATTCTAATTTACTGTTAACAGCTAACGACACTTCTGATCCAGTCGCGATTAAAATTAAATCAGGCTGGCCGTTAGTTTCTGTTAAAACGTATCCGCCTTTAGAAAGGTTCTCAATATTTTTAGCAGTCTCTTCGAATACTGGTAAATTTTGACGGCTTAACACAAGTGCAATAGGTCCATCAGTATTTTGTAATGCATAAGCCCATGCATTTGCTGTTTCATTTGCATCCGCTGGACGAATAACTGTAAGACCTGGAATCGCTCTTAGTCCAACTAATTGCTCAACTGGCTCGTGTGTTGGTCCATCTTCACCTACTGCAATTGAATCATGCGTAAATACATAAGTTACAGGCAATTTTTGTAATGCTGCTAAACGAATAGCAGGACGTAAATAATCATTAAAAACAAAGAATGTACTAACAAAAGGTTTTACACCGCCATGAAGTGCCATTCCATTGGCTGCAGCTCCCATCGCATGTTCACGAACGCCAAAATAAACATTGCGTCCAGCATACGATTCAACTGCAAACTTACTTTCGTCTTTAATATCTGTCATTGTTGAATGAGAAAGATCTGCACTTCCTCCAAAAATTTCAGGGACTAATTTTATGTAGTGATTAATTGCTTCACCACTTGCAACTCGAGTAGAAATTGTTTTTTGAGAATCAAAAGTTAAAAGATCATTTGCATCGATTAGAACTTCACCCTTAATTGCTTTTTCAAGTTCTGTAGCTAAAGCAGGATAGTCATCACGGTATTTAGTAAACATATCATTCCATTTAACCTCTAAATCGCTACCTTTTTGAAGCAGTTCATTAAAGTGAGCTTTTACTTCTTCTGGTACGAAGAAATCTTCTTCATAATTCCAAGCATAAGCTTTCTTTGTTTCTTTTGCTTCATCAAGTCCAAGTGGATTACCATGTGCCTTGTTTGTACCAGCAACTTTTGGACTACCATAACCAATAATTGTTCTAATTTCGATAATAGTTGGTTGAGTTGTATTTTGTTTTGAAAGTTCAATTGCTTTTGAAATCTCAACATGGTCGTTTCCATCTTCAACACGTAGATATTGCCAATTTAAAGACTCAGCTCTCTTTTGCATATCTTCTGAGTAGGAAAGATTTAATGTTCCATCAAGAGAAATATCATTTGAATCATATAAAACAACTAACTTGCCAAGTTTCATATGTCCAGCAAGTGACATTGCTTCATAAGCAACACCTTCCATTAAATCGCCATCACCTGCAATTGCATATGTGTAATGGTCAATAATAGAAAGGTCATTTTTGTTAAATTTAGCAGCTAAATGCGCTTCTGCCATTGCCATACCTACTGCAGTAGCGACACCTTGACCTAGTGGCCCAGTTGTAGCTTCAACTCCATCAGTATGACCAAATTCAGGATGTCCAGGTGTTTTACTATTTAATTTACGGAACCCTTTTAGGTCTTCGATCGTTACATCATAACCTGCTAAATGTAATAAACTATATAACATACTTGACCCATGACCTGCAGAAAGTACAAAGCGGTCACGATCAAACCATTTTGAATTTTTAGGGTTATGTTTTAGGTGATTAGCCCATAAAGCGTAAGCCATTGGTGCAGCACCCATCGGTAGGCCTGGATGGCCAGAATTTGCTTGGTTAATAGCGTCAATTGATAATGTACGAATTGTATTAATCGATAATGTTGAAATATCAGTATTCATCGTTAAATTACTCCCTTTTAATTTTATAAAATCATTTTGTTATTAGTGTCTTCTGATAACGGCAAATTATCATTATCTAGCCACCAATGAAATCCATTTTCTTTAAGTAATTCATCGGAAGCAACTGGTCCATAAGAACCTGCTTTATAAGATTGAAGTGGTACAAGATTCTCTTCAAATGCCTCTAATATTGGTTGAACCCATTTCCAAGCTAGCTCAACTTCATTCCAGTATGCAAAAAACTTAGCATCTCCAAGTAAAGCATCATTTATTAGCAATTCATATGCTTCTGGTTGATCGTCTTTATCCACGAAATACTCTGCTTTTACTGGTTCAATTTTGCCATCTATATTTTTACTATTTAAATAGAAAGAAACACGTTCAGTTGGGTTAATTTCTATTACTAAAAGATTTGGACTACTTTTGGTATTATTTTTCGAGATGGATTGGACTGGGTTTTTAAACTCAAAAACAATACGAGTAGATTTTTCTTTCAACCGTTTACCAGTACGGATATAGAATGGAATACCACTCCAGAAATCATTTTCAATCCATAGTCTTGCGGCAATATACGTATCATTTTTAGAAGAGAATTCTATACCCGGTTCGTTTCTATAAGCTACGACTTTTTTCCCATTCAATTCACCTGAACCATATTGAGCCCGTACGACATGTGAAGTAACTTCATCTTTTGATAATGGTCGAAGTGATTCAAGTACTTTCTTCTTTTCTTCACGAATATCATTTGCAGTATTTCGATTTGATAAATGCATTGCTGTCATCATTAACAGTTGTAGCATGTGATTTTGAAACATGTCACGAATTGCTCCAGCATTATCATAATATCCAGCTCTTTCTTCAACACCGACTGTCTCACTTGCAGTTATTTGCACATTTGCAATATATTGCTTGTTCCATAATGCTTGTAAAACAGGATTTGCAAATTCCAAGGCTTCTAAGTTTTGTACCATTGGCTTCCCAAGATAATGATCGATTCGATAAATTTCGTCTTCATTAAAAGATTTGCTTAGTTTTTCATTTAATTCTCTAGCTGTCTTTAAATCACGACCAAATGGTTTTTCAATTATCAATCGTTTCCAGCCTGAATTAGAACCTAAGCCACTTTCTTTAATATTTGACGCGATTAAGTCGAAAAACTCTGGAGCAACTGATAAATAAAACAGTCTGTTTTCTGGAATATTTAATTCACTTTCACGTCTTTTGACAAGATTCAATAACTCTAAATAACCTTCTTTATTTGTAATATCTAACTGTTGGTAGCTGATTGATTTTAGAAATGCATCAACCTTGTCATTTTCAATCGCACGTCTAGAAAATGTAGTTAGAGATTTCTGTACTTGAGATTGAAACTCACTGTCTGAAAATTCTTTCCTACCTATGCCTATTACAGAAAACGCTTCAGGCATTTTTTGATCAAGAAACAGATTATATAAAGCAGGATAAATTTTTCGTTTTGCTAAATCACCTGTAGCTCCGAACAATACAAATGACATAGAATCCATTAACTAAACCTCCTCAAGTCGAACTCATTTAAATACTGTAAATAAAATATATTTTCAAACGTTCAATATCTTTAAAATGAGATAATCTAAGTTCAAATAATTTTGCTCAATTATTTTCGGAAAATATTTTTTACACTTTACTATAATACAAGAAAATTTTTTTTGTTTCCATAAAAATGCATTTTATTTCTACTTAATTGCTCGGATTATAAAAAAAAAAACACCTTATTAACTAAAAAGTTAAATAAAGTGTTTTTTCAAAATAATTTGATCCTTGATTATGAAAATACGATTCGAAGTGATGTTAAGATTAAACCAATTAGGAAACCACAAACAGCACCGTTTACTCGAATCCACGTTATATCTTTCCCAATTTTGTTTTCTAATAAATCGGTTATTTCTTCAGTAGACAATTTTTCAATATTAATTCGAACTAAATCCCCAATTTTATGGTGATATTTTTCGATTGCTTCAATTAGCATCTGCTTAAAACTTACATCTAACTTTTCTATCCAACCTGATGCCTTAATAAATACGATGGTCTTAGTTAAACTTTCAAAAATAAAATTTGCATCTGATAACTTGTTTTTAAACCAATTGATCCCTTGTTCTACAATATAATCATAGCCTTTAAGCTTCCACTCATCTAATAGACGAATAATATTGTCATTCGATTTATTCTTTTCTGCTTCCATTCGAATAAACGATAGGATTAAGTTTCTTCTTTCACTTGTTGGATCTTTTAATTCGGTTAATAAGTCTAGTAATCCTCCGTGGATAAATTCGGTTATTTTATCTTCACCAATCATTGGAAGAAAAGCTTTTACCATAAAAAATTTTCTTTCAATAAATTGGATGATCTCTTTGCCAATCATTTCTTTAATATGAGGTAAACGGACATAATTCTCTAATTTAGTAAGTAAAAATTCATATGTTTTAGAGTCCCAGTGTTTCTCAAAGACGGTATCGACTGCGTTGCTCACTAATTTTTCAGAGGAAATTGATTCAATACTTGGTCGAATTGAATTCTTTAAGAAATTTTCAATTGTCTCATTATTTATCGTTCCCCCAAATTGTTGAATTGATTGGATGATTTTTGCTCTAGAATTTTGATTTTCTAACAATTTTTCAAATGAATTTAAACCTTGTTCAAGCCATTGTCGTTCTTCCACTCTTTCAATCAAGCTTTGTTTACTTAACCATTGATTATTTAATGTACTTAATATTCCTTCAGTAATCTTTGTTCTATTTTTTGGTAAGAGTGCAGTATGTGGGATCGGTAAACCAAGTGGATGACGAAACATCGCAGTTACTGCAAACCAGTCTGCTAAACCACCAACTAAAGCAGCCTCAAACCCTCCAGATAAAATCTGAATAATTTTAGAATCGAACGGCATTGTTGCTACAAACCCGCACGTTGCAACAAAAAGTGAGATATTCGCTAGCCGTTTTGAATTTTTTTCCTTCATTACTAAATTGCCTCCTAAAACTGTTTGAAAATAGTATATCACTCCTTTAAGTTGATACTAAATTCAAAAACACTTTTTTCTCATCTACATTAAAAAAGACTGTTTTTACAGCCAAAAACAATTAAAAATGAATCGCATAAAATTTTATACATCCATTTGAAAATGATGACAAGTAATATTTAATCCATTTTTAAGATAAAATCGGTGTGCATCAAATCGATGTACGCCAGAGTCTAAATGAAATTGAATACACTCATTATTTTTTGCTTCATGCATTAACCAATCCCATAAAAGTTGAGCATAGCCTTTTTTTCGGCTAAATTCATTCGTGATTAAATCGTCAACGTAAAAATATTTACCCCATGCTAATGATTCAGTTATACGATATCCAGCGACAGCAGCTACTTCCTCATTTTCAATTACTGCAACCAATTTGTATCCATTTGATTGTATTAAACGATTGATTAATTCGATATAATCGTTTTGATTTAAATGTGGACGTAATTGATTTACAGTTTTAAACGTTTTCAAAATATCAGAATCACTTCTCATTACTTTTATTTCTGCCAAAATTAATCTCCCCATCTCATTTGCGAATTGATTTTAATTTCAAAGACTATCTATTTTAAAATATCAAATTATTAAGTTTTAATAAAAGGTTTTTAAGAAAAAAATAGATGAAATTTATAAAAACGCAGAGACTAAAATGAAGTGCACCCTAATTGTTAGACACAATCTAACAATTGGAGGTGCACTTTTTTCTATGGCTAAGTTTACTACAGAGGATAAATTAGCTGCGGTTCAATGCTATTTAGAGGGCATGGAGAGTTATCA
>Ga0102589_1000389_pt1 | contig 94873 bp, 88 predicted proteins | sample AraplaMF_Col_mLB_FD_76858 | JGI IMG/M metagenome (GOLD analysis project Ga0102589, IMG submission 76858) | Arabidopsis root microbial communities from the University of North Carolina, USA - plate scrape MF_Col_mLB | ecosystem: Host-associated > Plants > Roots > Endosphere | place: USA...
GAAATAATTAAAACAAAATAACTCCATCCCCAAAATACATACTGTAAATTTAAACAAACATATAAATAGACCTTTATCTCAAATTTTATAAGTTCGAGATAAAGGTCTATTTTAAAACTTACATAATTAATACGCCTTGCCCCAATACACCATATGCTCTGCTTTCTTCCCACAGCATACACATTCTTGTACTAATTCTTCTTGCTCAAATGGTATACAACGCGATGATACTCCTGCTTCTTCTTTTAATTTTTCTTCACAAGCCAGCTCACCACACCACATTGCCTTAATAAACCCTTGCTTTTCATCAGCCGCTTGCTTCATTTCCTCAAAGGCTGTAACACTATATGTGTTTTCATCGCGAAATGCCTTTGCTTTATTAAATAGAGAATCGTGAATCTCATCAAGTAATGATGTGATACGCTCTTCTAATTGATCCATTGATACGAACTCTTTTTCCTTCGTATCGCGTCTGACAAGTACCACTTGATTCTTCTCTATATCTTTTGGACCAACTTCTAATCGAATTGGAACACCCTTCATTTCATACTCGTTAAATTTCCAACCTGGCGTTTTATTACTAGCATCTATTTTTACGCGCGCAACTTTTTGAATACGTCCTTGTAGCTGGGTTGCCTTTTCTAACACACCTTCTTTATGCTGAGCAATTGGTACAATAACAACTTGTACTGGTGCTACTTTTGGCGGCATCACTAGCCCGTTATTATCACTATGAACCATAATAAGTCCACCGATCATTCTTGTTGATACGCCCCAAGATGTTTGATGTACATATTGCCATTTTCCATTACGATCTAAAAATTTAATATCAAACGCTTCAGAGAAATTAGTCCCAAAGTTATGAGATGTTCCTGTTTGAAGCGCTTTTCCATCATGCATTAAACTTTCAATCGTATATGTTGCTTTCGCCCCTGCAAATTTTTCTTTTTCCGTTTTCTGTCCTTTAATTACTGGAATTGCTAAGTAATCTTCACAGAAAGAGGCATACAGGTTTAAAATGTTTAACGTTTCTTCTTGAGATTCTTCTGCCGTTTCATGAATTGTATGACCTTCTTGCCATAAAAACTCAGTTGTACGAAGAAATGGTCTCGTCGTTTTTTCCCAACGGACAACCGAACACCACTGATTATATAATTTAGGTAAATCATTATAAGACTGGACAATTTTTGAAAAATGCTCACAAAATAAAGTTTCAGATGTTGGACGAACGCAGAGTCGTTCCGCTAACTTCTCGTCTCCTCCATGTGTAACCCATGCTACTTCAGGTGCAAATCCTTCCACATGATCCTTCTCTTTTTGTAGTAAGCTCTCTGGAATAAACATTGGCATATACACATTTTCATGACCGGATTCTTTTAATTTCCCATCCATCACTTTCTGCATATTTTCCCATAACGCGTATCCATACGGACGTAAAATCATACATCCTTTTACACTTGAATAATCAACTAACTCAGCTTTTTTCACAATATCGGTATACCACTGAGCAAAGTCTTCTTCCATTTTTGTAATAGCTTGTACTTGTTCTTTTGCCATATTCTTTTCCTCCTTTAGAAAATAAAAAAAGCCCGTGTCCCCTAAATAGGGACCGAGCTTTTGCCGGCGTTACCACCCTGATTCATGCACAAATAAATTGTACATGCTCTCTTTTTGATAACGGGAACTTCCCGCTGCATATGCAGAACGCAAAGGTAGGTTCCATATCGCCTTTTTAAGAATCTTCCAGCCAAACGGATTCTCTCTCTAGAAAAAAGGTGGGACATGTACTAATCCTTTTTCATCGTTATAACGAAATAAATTTGTTGAATATCATAATATAAATTCTATTTTAAAACAATAGCTAATTTTCTTATTTTTATATATTCTTTTCGTTTTTTTCTGTTTTATACTGAATTTACACATAATTTTTCCGAAAGAGTTTTACAAATTGATGAGTAATCATACCGATGATTGTTCCCACTAAAACAAAGAAACATGCAATACCATAACCCATTCCATCCCATCCTCCAATAGCGAAGATAGTAAAAGGAAAGAAAGCTAAACAAAGGAGAATTAAAATAAGTGCAAATATAATATCAAACGGTCTCTTTGGAAATTGCTTCTTTAATAAAAATGAAACAGCAAATACAATGAGAATTGTTACAGCTCCAATTATAAAAAACACTTCAAATCCATTCATTCCATATCCTCCTTCCATCAATTTCCCTATAATTATTATATGTTTTAAAATTCAAAAAATAAACAATAAACCTTCCTCATGGATGATTTTTTATAATCAGATATTAATAGTGATATACAATAATAAGTATCATAAAATTTGCAGGGATCTACTAAATGTCCCTTATCAATTTTTATTTTCGCCCTAAACAATTTTACAATTTGATGAAGTAACATTCCAACAACTGTTCCAATTAGTATAAAGAAACATAAGAAACCATATGCCATACCTTCAAATCCACCAATAAAAAATAACGTGATTAGAAAACAAATTAGACAAATTATAATGATAATAAGACCAAACGTAATATCAAATGAGCGATTCGGAAAGCTTTTTCGTAACATGAACGACACAAAGAAAACAACAATTACTGTTAGGATACTAATTATTAAAAAGGTTTCCATCTTTCTTCCCCCTTGATTTCTTCTTACGCACATTATACTCTTATCAGTCTGAATATATAAAAAATACTTTCTTCTCCGAAAGATATTTTTATTACTAGGTATTAATAGTAATATATAATAATAGGTTATATAACAGGAGGTATACACAATGGGCAAGCCATTAACAAATCATGTAATTGTTTTATCTTTTGACTGTTTATCAGCTTTAGATTTTCCTATATTACAAGAACTTCCTCATTTTCGGTCTTTAATAGAACAAGGTGCAATTGCAAAAAAAGTAGAAGCTATTTATCCTTCTGTAACATATCCAAGTCACGCCACTATTGTAACTGGTAACTACCCTAACAAACATGGTGTTGTAAGCAATACATTACTTCAGCCTGGCAGGGAATCACCAGATTGGCATTGGTACCGCCGTTCTATTAAAGGAACGACATTATATGACGAGGCACGAAAAGCGAATTTAACAACAGCTGCACTTCTATGGCCTGTTACAGGAAGAGCAAAAATTGACTACAACTTACCTGAAATTTTTCCAAACAGACCGTGGCAAAATCAAGTTCTTGTTTCATTATTTAGTGGAAGCCCGTTGTATCAGCTAGATTTAAATCGTCGTTTTGGCCATATTAGAAAAGGGTTGTCACAGCCCGAACTTGATGATTTTGTCCTCGCCTCAGCCGTACATACCATACAAACAAAAAAACCGAACGTCATGTTTGTTCACTTTACAGATTTAGATACACAAAGGCATTATCATGGATTTTCTTCTACGGAGACAACAGCTGCTATTCAGCGGCACGATGAGAGACTGGGGAAGATTATCAAAGCATTAAAAGAAACTGGTATATACGAAGCAAGTACAATTATTGCCCTCGGTGATCATAGCGCTCTAAGTGAGAATAAGGCTATTCAATTAAATGTTCTTTTCCATCAAAAAGGACTCATTTCAGTAAATCAAGATGGCAAATTAACAAATTGGAAAGCTTATTGCCAAAGCTGTGATGGCTCTGCTTACGTATATGTAAAGGATAAAAATGATATCCAAACTATACAAGTTGTCCAACACCTTCTTGAAGAACTCCTTCAAGATAAACAAAATGGAATCGAATTTATCCTTCATGATGAAGGCGCAAAAGAGCGCGGTGCTGATGGAAACTGCCTTTTTATGCTTGAAGCAAGAGAAGGCTATTACTTCACCGAAAACTACACAGGAGAGTTTATAAAAGAAATCTCGGAAAAAGATGTAACTCCCAGTAAAAAATACACGTTCGGTACGCATGGCTATTCTCCAACAAAACCAAACTATGAGACCATCTTCATCGCCGCTGGAAAAGGCATTCGCCAAGGTGCAATTATTCCTTATATGCGTCTCATTGACGAAGGACCGACCATTGCACGGTTGCTCGGATTATACCTTGGTGAAACTGACGGAACTATAATAGAGGATTTACTTCAATTGTAAAGAAATGTGTATCTATGTAAAAAATACGTAAAACTTACCTCTGTTTCTCTTTTTCCTATTTCTATTTTTGTACACTAATGTTAGAACGACTATAAGGAGGAACATTCTATGAAAAAAATGTCCAGACAAGAAAAAAGCTGGATATTGTATGACTGGGCCAACTCGGTATACTCGCTCGTCATTACAACTGCACTATTTCCTATTTATTTCAAAGCTGCTGCAAAAGAAGCAGGTCTATCTGGAGCAACTTCAACAGCTTATTGGGGATATGCAAATTCTCTCTCAACACTTTTAATTTCTATTCTCGCTCCTATTCTCGGTACAATTGCCGATTATAAAGGCTTTAAAAAACGCTTTTTCACATTCTTTTTTGGACTCGGTATTATATTTACAAGTATGCTAGCTGTTGTTCCAACATCACAGTGGTATTTACTACTAGGCTGCTATATGCTCGCTTTAGTTGGATTTGCTGGAGCAAACATTTTCTATGATGCATTTTTAGTAGATATCACAACAGAAGATCGAATGACCCGAATTTCAACTCGTGGTTTTGCATTAGGCTATATCGGAAGTACAATTCCATTTATTGGATGCCTCACTCTAATTATCCTTGCCCAAAAAGGAACAATCCCATTATCAGTTGGTATCGCCAGTCAAATTTCCTTTGCAATTACAGCTCTTTGGTGGGGATTATTTACGATTCCGATGCTCAAAAATGTGGAACAAACGCATTATATTGAACGGCACCCAAAACCGATCACAATGAGTTTTAAGCGCTTAGCTAATACATTTAAAAATATCCGTCAATATCGCACTGTATTCTTGTTCTTGCTTGCTTATTTCTTCTACATTGATGGCGTCGATACAATTATTACAATGTCCACAGCTTATGGCACAGACCTTGGTATTAGTGCGACAAACTTACTTATTATTTTATTTGTAACACAAATTGTCGCTTGTCCATTCGCCTTGCTGTATGGGAAACTATCTGAAACGTTCAAAGACAAGAAAATGCTATATGTCGGTGTTATTATTTATATCATTATTTGTGCATACGCTTATTTCTTAAAAACAACACTCGACTTTTGGATTTTAGCAATGCTTGTTGCAACCTCTCAAGGCGGAATTCAGGCGCTCAGCCGCTCATATTTTGCAAAGTTGGTACCGAAAGAATCTGCAAATGAATTCTTCGGATTCTATAATATTTTCGGTAAGTTCGCAGCTATTATGGGACCCGTATTAGTCGGTGTAACAACTCAGCTAACAGGAAGAACAAATGCTGGTGTACTAAGCATTATCGTTTTATTTATAATCGGCGGATTCATACTAACACGAGTACCGGAAAATGCGACTTCTGTTACACCACCTGCTCCAAAATCGGAAACACTATAATAGAAAATGTCCCTTTCTGCATGCAGAAAGGGACATTTTCTATTATTCTATCGATAGCCCACACTACCATATATATCCATTTTAATTCCCCGACATCTAAGTCGTGGTTATGAAAACAAAAGCAGTTCTCCACTCGTTTTCTCCTTCTGTTTTCACATGGAATGGGGTAAAAAAGACACCGACCGCTCCTACCCATGGGTGGATGCTCTCTCCCACCTAAAAGGAATGGTTTTATGTCGGTCTTTCAATCCGTATTTATATAAAAACTCTACTGCTTATACAAAAATAATTTATCAACCGTTGTCCCTAATACTTCAGCTAAACGAAATGCCAGAGCTAAACTTGGATCATATTTATTATTTTCAATTGCATTTATCGTCTGTCTCGATACTTTACATTTATCAGCTAATGCACCTTGTGAAATATTATTTTCAGTGCGCAATGCGTAAATTTGGTTTTTCACATTTTTTCTCCTAACCTGTAAAATTATTTTTACAACATCAGTATATATTTGGTACATATAGTTGTCAAAAGATCCCCATATAAAGTGAAACTTTAATCAGTGGGGGTCTTACTGCCCGTTAATGCGGGATAGAAAAGGAGCATAAATCGCTCCTTTTCTAGTAGAATTCCTACACCAAAGAATCCGTAACCCCCTTTTGATTTGCATCCTCTTTTTTATTTCTAACTTCTTCATTTATTCTCATACGTAAAATTGGTAAAATCGCGAGTAAAATAAGTGACATCGCTATACAAAATACAATAATAAGTGAAGTCGCTTCTTTTAATCCCCCAGCTAGTGAATTTCCAATTAACATAGTTCCCATAAAAAGCGGTAAAATTGTACCATTTACACGTCCTACCATATTCTCCGGTACAAGCTGAATCATAAGTGTTCCAACCACAATGTTCACACAAGCTAAGCAAATTCCCGTTCCAAACCGCATCAAACTAGTAATCCAAAATGATGTAGACAGTCCTTCTACAAGAAAAGACATAGCCAAAACACCCATACCAAACACAAACATTTTTTTCGGATTCACTTTTGAAGCAAAGACTGCTGCAACGACGCCTCCAATGAGCATACCTATTCCATCAGCAGCTGCTAAATATTGAACAGCCTCCTTCTCCATTCCCAATCGTTCAATAACAAGAAATATTTCTAATGGATTTGTTAATCCTACTGCTAATCCAATAATTGCGAAAGTAATTGTAATCATATATAAATTTTTTGTTTGAAGGACATACCTCCATCCCTCTTTTATATCATTCCATAATGAAATACCCTCAGTTTTCTCTTTTTCTATCCATCTTGGTAAAAACGAAAGAGTAATAGCCGATAACACAAACAATCCAATTAAGCTATATAGTGAAATAAACAACCCAAGCTGTGTATAAACAATCGATCCTACAACTGGCCCAAAAATCATAAATAGTGACTGTAGCGTTTGGTTTATTGCAATTGCATTTGCAACATGTTTTTCTTCTACGTAGCGTTTAAATATTCGTGACGATGAAGGCTGAGAAAATTGTCCAACAACCGCTGAAACAAGCGCTGCAAAAAATATAGCCTGCCAATAATCCATTTTTAACAAGAACACAATTCCAATAATAGATACCATACTCAGCATATCCCCTACTACCATCGTTCGTTTCGGATTCCAACGATCTGCTAACGCACCACCAATGAATGAAAAAACAAAAATGGGTGCGTATTCCATAACCGATAATAATGAAACTGAAACGGGATCATTATTTGTTCGCTCCATAACGAAATACAAAAGTGCCATATTTCGAATCCAAATTGCAAACTGCTGTAAAATATCAGACGCCATAACAAGCATAAATGCTCGATTTTTAAATAAAGATTTCATACTATCTCCCCTTTATAAACCGACCGTCCAGTCTAATTTAGTATGAAAGAAAAGCTGCTGATTTAAGATTCAGCTGCCATTCCTTGTAGCAGTACATCTATTGCCTTCTTGTAAATGCGTTTCATTTCTGTAGAGTCTAGCTCATAGTAAAGTACCCCAAGCCCTGATAATAAGCCATTTACAATGTACATAAGATCCCTGGTATCTCCTTGACGGAATTCTCCAGATTTTATACCTTCTTCAATTAATTTTTCAAAAACACCATATGATGCCCTTGCTAAAACCAGCATTTCATCCAGAGTTTCTTTGCTCACAATTTGACTTGTAGAAAACTCTTCCACGGCACTAAAAATAGGCTGTTGTATATCTTCCACGTGGTACTCTGCAAGCCCATATAATTTTTCGGTACTCGTATGATAATGCTTTTCTTTTTCATTCCACTTTTCAAGCCAATCATACGTATGTTGTTTTACTACAAATAAAAATAATTCTTCCTTGCTTTTAAAATGATAATAAATGCTACCTTTACTACGTTCAGTAATTTCACAAATATCTTCCATAGATGTTGCAGCGTATCCTTTTTGTGAAAATAACTCTTCCGCTTGGTACGCTATTTCTTTTTTTATCTCTTCTGCACTCTTCCTCATGTTCACACCTCACTAAACCGACCGTTCAGTTTAATATTAACAAATATAAAACCTCTTTTACAAGAGGTCATATTCCTTATTTAGGAAAAAGTATTCTCAAACCATGTTCGAAGTGTATGAATAGCTCCAACCTTCAAACCAAGTTTAACAATAAATACTCCCCCTGCAACTAATAAAAATAAAGCTACCTTCCCTTTATTTTTAACTTTCGGCTTCTTCTCCATGTTCATTCCCCTTATAACATCATATATTCCTTATTTATTAATACACTGCATTTAAACAAACGTTTGTTTAGCTGATTCTATACGGATTCAAGTCAACTAATCAAACGTTTGTTTAAAAAGAAGTACGCCCATAAAGAGCGTATTTTTTTAATCTCCACCGCCGCCACAGCTACCGCCATCACCACCTGAAAAACCGCTATCTCCTCCAAACGAACTTCCACAATCATGTGAATTATCGCTATCAGATCCTGCAAAGAAAAATGGTGTAGAAGTAGCCGTAGTGGATGTACTATCACCAGTACCTGATTTATAAAGATTTACTTTCCGTTTATTCGATCTAATTGATTTTACAATCATTCCAATTAAAACTAAAAACAATAATGCCGCTATTACAAATCCCATATGAAATCCTCCTTTTATTTTCCGAACGTTTGTAATATTCATTCTATATTCCCTAAGGAAATAAATCGTGACTCACAAAGTATTTCTTTTCCTTGATGAAATAATAAAACTGTTGGTGCTGTAAATACTAAATACTTCGCTGAAATTTCTTTCATATCCTCCAATGAAACGACAATATTTTCCACATTTTTATAATGCTTTAACAAACGATTTACCTTCTCTAACATCACGCCACAATTTCCGGTTTTTATGAATAAAAGTAATCATCCTTGTTCTTCAATATATGCTATTAATTCTTCCATTACATATTTTTACTATTATTTTACACGAAAAATTTAAATGATACCACGATATGGTATCTAAAAAAATTAGGTCTCAATTTTATTTATACCTATATTCCAAAAAATAAAAAAGTGCGGTACCTCTTATATTAGAGCTACCGCACTTTTTCAATCTTTCTTTAATTTTCTCGCAATCCCGTTCCCTAGAGATTGTAATCCTTGAACAAGAATAATTAGGATAAAGACTGTTGCATACATCACTTCTGGCTCATAACGCAAATGACCGAATCGATATGCTAAATCTCCAAGACCACCTGCTCCTACAAGTCCAGCCATCGCAGTTGCACCGATTAATCCAATCGTTGCGATGGTCAAGCCGAGCACAAGCGATGGACGCGCTTCTCTAACCATAACGTGCCAAATAATTTTTATAGTAGAAACTCCCATCGCTTGATACGCCTCAATTACACCACGATCCACTTCTAGTAAAGCTGTTTCCATTAAACGTGCAATATAAGGAGCTGTAAATACAACAAGCGGTACAATCACACCTTTCACACCAATTGAAGTTCCCATAAGCATTTTTGTAAACGGTAGAATGAAGAATAATAGAATAATAAATGGAATAGAACGAATGACATTAATAATTGTATTAAAAATAGGGTATACGATTTTATTCTCTAGTTGACCACCAGGCCTTGTTAAAACAAGTGTTACTCCTAGTGGCAATGCAATAATAATTGATATAAGTAGTGAAATTGATGTCATTTGAAACGTTTGAATCGTTGCTTCCCATATCACGTTACTCCATTCATCCAAAAAGGACTTGTTTCCCATACTCTTTCCTACCTCCTTCTACGATGATTCCTTGTTCCTGTAAAAATACTAAAGCTCTATGTACCTCGTTTTCTTCACCTTGCATATGAACAACGAGTTTACCGTACGCTTCACGCTTTAATTGTGTAATATTACCAGATAAAATATTGGGATACACTTGGAATCGTTTTGTAGCAACAGCCAATGCTGGTTCTCCTGAAGAGTTCCCTATAAACGAAAGCGTTACAATCTCCCCAGTGTTTTTTAGCTCTTTCTGTACCTCTTCCGGAATTTTAGCTACAAAAGCGCTGTTTACAAATTTTTTCGTGGTTACATGTTGCGGATTTGTAAAAATATCCTTTACTGTGCCACTCTCAACCACAGCCCCATTCTCCATTACAGCAACTCGATCACATATACGCTGAATTACATTCATTTCGTGTGTAATTAGCAAAATCGTAATACCTATTTTCTCATTGATCTCTAGTAGCAAATCTAAAATAGAATCTGTTGTTTCTGGGTCTAATGCACTTGTCGCTTCATCACTTAGCAAAATTTCTGGTTCATAGGATAGTGCACGCGCAATCGCAACACGCTGTTTTTGACCACCAGAAAGCTCACTTGGATATGCATCTTTTCTATCAAAAAGGTCAACAATACGTAAATATTTTTCTACTCTTTTTTCAATTTCAGTTTTTGGAATCCCAGCTAGACGTAAAGGTAATGCAATATTTTCATAAACATTGACTGTTTTTAATAAGTTAAATCCTTGAAAAATCATCCCGATTTTGTGTCTCGCTTGCGTTAACTCTTTTGTAGATAAAGTTGTTAAATCTTTTTCATTTACAATTATATTTCCTGTTGTTGGTTTTTCTAATAAATTTACACAACGGATTAATGTACTTTTACCAGCGCCACTATATCCGATGATTCCAAATACTTCTCCTTTCTCTACTTTAAGAGAAATTGGTTTAAGAGCTTCAACCTTACCTTTTTTTGTTGTAAATACTTTGGATACATTTTTCAGTTCAATCATTATAGTCAGCTCCTACCAAGATGGCAAAACAGAACCATCGAATTTTTTCTCGATAAACTCTTTAACTTCTTTAGATTGATAAGCTTTCTTTAATTTTTTTACAGCTGCATCATCCTTATTTCCCGTACGAACAACCACCCAGTTTACATATGGTGAATCTTTTCCTTCACGGAAAATAGAATCTTTAGCTGGATTTAGTTTTGCACCTAATGCAAAATTCGTATTAATCGCCGCTGCTTTCACTTCATCTAGCTGCGTTGGTAATTGTGACGCCTCTAATTCAACAATTTTCAAATTCTTCGGATTCTCAATCACATCTTTTGCAGTTGCTTTCTCGGTTGCTTTTGGATCAACCTTTAAAACACCTGCTTTTTCAAATAATTTTAATGCCCGAAGTTCATTCGTTGGATCATTGGGTACAGCAATTGCATCTCCATCTTTTAACTCTTTTACATCTTTCAGTTTTTTAGAATATACTCCCATTGGGAACGTTACCGTTGAAAATACTTCTGTCAATTTCATATTGCGTTCTGCTTTAAATACATCTAAATAGGATTTCGTTTGATAGCTATTCACATCAATGTCTTTTTCGTCTAACGATACATTTGGTGCTACATAATCATTAAATACCTTTAAATCAACTTGTAGACCATCTTTTGCCGCCACTTCTTTTACTTTTTCAAAAATCTGTTCATGTGGTCCACCTGTTACACCAACTGTAATCTTTTTCTCATCTAGCGCTTTTGCTTCCTTCCCCGAATCAGCACTACATGCGCCTAATAACAATACCGTTCCACTTACAATACTTAACAACAACTTTTTCATATACAATTCCTCCTTATATATATCTGTTCTTAAACAAAAAACACCTCTCAAATAAGAGAGGTGTCGAATAGACAAAATAGGCTCCTCTCTTATCTTCCAAAACGAAAATCGTTTTGCAGGAATTAGCACCTTAGCTTATAATTCATAAGCTCGGTTGCCGGGCATCATAGGGCCAGTCCCTCCGCCTCTCTGGATAAGAGTATTTGTATTAAATTTTTCAAAAACTATGGTACTAATAGTAAATCTCACAAAAAATTTTGTCAATAGAATTTTTCTGAATATAATTTATTTACGAATAATTGATTTCTTTCTTCTAATTATCTATTTGGTAGTCTCTAGACGTAATGAGCAATAGCTATGTACAAAGTATCCCTATCGTTAATATACTAGAACAGCAAATACTTTATATAAACAAACGAAAAGAGGTTATACTGTATGCAAGATAAACATGCTATACAAACCCTACTATTATCTCAGATAGAAAAACTCTCTCAATCCTTTCATTACGATTTTTTATATGAAGAGGCACAACAAGGAACACTATGCCAAATACTTTTACGAGATGATAACGGCTCCATCGTAGCAACGCCACTTAGTTTTCATATGTTGATAAACGAAGTTGCTGGTAAAGGAGAACTTATTTTTTATAACGAACATGGTGAATTTCATCGACAAAAATTTGATATTTATACGGAAGAAAGTATTGTTAAATTACTATTATTCATTCAAGAACGACTACAAGTAAATCAATAAATAATATGAAAGCAGCTACGTAACATGTAGCTGCTTCATGATCTTCATACTAAAATATTTTATGCCTTGCCCATTACACTCCTAAATAAACGGCTCTCTTATTTTTTAGTAACGTTCATTTCCTCCAGATTCCAAACTCTCGTCACCCAAGATTCATAAAAAGAAGGTTCATGAGAAACAAGTAAAATTGTTCCTCGATAGTGTTCTAAAGCTTCTCTCAATGCCTCTTTCGCCTGTACATCTAAATGATTCGTCGGCTCATCTAGAATTAAAACATTACTCCGCATTAACATAAGTTCACATAAACGTACCTTTGTTTGTTCTCCACCACTTAAAAGGCAAAGAGACTGCCGAATATGTTCTTCCTTTAAACCACACCTTGCTAAAGATTGACGAACTTCTTTTTGCGTCATATCCGGACGCCCTGACCATACTTGCTCAAGTGGTGTAACTTCTACCCTAAATTCTTCTTGAGCAAAATATGCAGGTTGTACCCGCTCTCCAATATGAACTCTCCCGCTTAATGGTTCTAATTGTCCTAACAACGTTTTTAGCATTGTTGTTTTTCCAATTCCATTATGACCAACAATTGCAATCTTTTCGCCCCTTTTCACTTGTAAATTAAGGGATGGAAACAATGGCTCCACGTAACCAATTTGAATTTGCTGTGCTTGTAATATGCGGCTCACAGGCTCAGTGTGAATCTGAAAATGAAAACGCGGCCGTGGTACATCGTTATGTTTTCCAATTTTTTTCATTTTCTCCAATACCTTTTCACGGCTTTTTGCCTGCTTTGCTTTTCGAATTTTATTTTTTTGAATAAAACTCTCTAAATTTGCAATTTCCTTTTGTTGTCTCGTATAAGCCACTTGCAATTGCTGCTTCTGCAAGCGATAACTTTCTAAAAATCTTTCATAATTCCCCGTATAGCGCTTTATTGTTTGCCCTTCTAAATGATAAATAACATTCGTAATATTGTTTAAAAATGATTCATCATGTGACACAACAATATAGGCATGCTCATACGCTTGTAAATACGCCCTTAGCCAATCTATATGAACTGTATCTAAATAGTTTGTTGGTTCATCTAATAGTAAAACATGTGGCTTCTCTAAAAGAAGCTTCCCAAGTAATAACTTTGTACGCTGGCCACCACTTAATTTTGAAACATCTTTTTTCATCCCTAAGTCTAACAATCCTAAACCAGCTGCTACTTCTTCTATTTTCGTATGAACTTGATAAAAATCTGAACCCTCTAGTATATTTTGTAATTCCCCATAGTGTACCAATAACTTATCTAAGTCTGTTTCCTTTGCCATCTTTTCAGCAATGACTATCATTTCACGTTCAATCGCATACAAATGAGAAAATGCACTTTGTAAATATTCCTCAATTGTTGTTCCTTCTTGTAAATCAATGTGCTGCTCTAAAAACCCCGCCTTTACATGCGGAAACCATTCAATCATTCCCCCATCAGGCAAAACTTCTCCTATTAAAAGCCGAAGCAATGTTGACTTTCCTGCACCATTACTTCCGACAAGCCCCGCATGTTCACCTTGTAATAATCGAAAACAAGCATTATATAAAATGGTTTTATCTCCATACGTATGTGTAAGATTTTCTACTGTTAATACGCTCATTTTTGTTCTCTCCTTTTCTTTATAACTAACAAGCCAAATAGGGAGAACAGCAAAATAAAGATCTTATTTAATTGTATATATGAAAAATGGGTAAGGTGAACACACCTTACCCATTACACATTACTATTGTAAAAAAGGATTAAGGTTCTTTACCTGCTGTCTTCAATTTGGCTTAAACTTTAAAAATGGGCAGACTTCTCCCATATCAAGCTAAAACCATTTGAAGAACAGTTGATAAAGTCATCTTATCCTTTCACTCCTTTATAAATCATTATTGTCTTATAATAAGCATGCACCATGCTCTTATATTTTATTCGTTATGAATCTTTTGGTTCCTCTTTTTCTTTAAAAATTTCTTTGGACATTTTATCCATTGCATACAGACTTGTAAAATCTAAAATGAGTGAATCCACTCTTTGTTCAATCATTTAACCCATTGTTCCTCCCTCTAAAACAAAAAGCTTCTTAACAGTCACAAAAACTGTTAAGAAGCTTTCATTACTTCCGCATATAAGGAGCCAATATCCCTAAAATCTCGGCCTTATCTTCTTTTAACTCAAGAGATGTTAACATTTCCATCGTTCGAGGACGTGGTAAGTTAACCTTTACTTCACCTACAATCGTAGCTGGCCTTTGTGACATAATGAATACACGATCAGATAATAGAATCGCTTCATCTAAGTCATGTGTTACCATCACGATTGTTTGCTTCTCTTGATGCCATGAATCTAAAAGCCAACGATGCACTTCCATTTTTGTAAATGCATCTAACTTACCAAAGGGTTCATCAAGCAGCATAATCGGCTTTTCGCATAAATAGGTACGAAGGAAACTAATACGCTGACGCATACCACCGGATAATGCATCTGGATAATGATTTGCGTATTCAGCTAGACCAAATTGTTGTAAGGCTTCCATTCCTTCTGTAAGTCTCTCTTTCTTTGGCTTCCCATCAATTTCTAATGGAAGAACAATATTTTGTAGTGCTGAACGCCACGGGAGCAACAAATCTTGTTGCGGCATATAACTTACACTATCCTGTTTTTGAACAAGGGTATCGTTATAGATTACCTCACCACTAGTTGCCTCTTCAACACTCGCAATCAGATTTAATAACGTGCTTTTTCCGCAACCACTTGGGCCTACAAACGAGACAAACTCACCTTCTTGTATAGAAGCACTAATCTTTTCTAGTACATTTTTCCCATCAAATGCTTTCACAACATCTTTTATTTGTAATCCGTTCATTTTTCGCTTGGAAGGAACTCGTTTGTAAAGGCATCTTTTACATCAATTTTCTTTTTAATAACTTTGTTATCGTGTAAGAAATTCATATAATTTGTCCAAACTTCTTCCTTCTGTACTCCCCACGCTTTCGCATCGTCTTGATACTTCGTACTTAACCATTTTTGGCTCTCTTGTACTAACTCTTTATTAATGTCCGGTACATTTTTAATTAAAATATCAGCCGCTTCTTTTGGCTCTTTAATTGCAAAGTTATATCCTTCTGCCGTTGCGTTCATGAATTTTTTCACAAAATCTTTATCTTGCTTTGTATGCTTTTCACTTGTAATAATGACAGGACTATAGAAATCTAACGCTGGATCTAAATCTTTTACCATGATCGTATTTAATTCTTTTCCTTGTCGTTTTGCTTCAATGCCATCCCAGCCATAATAAATCCATTCAAAGTCTGCATCGCGGCCAATTGATTTAAAGAAATCTGTTTGTCCAAGAACAACCTTTTCTACTTTACTAAAATCAGCTTGATGCTTATCCATAATTGTTTTTAACGTCGCTTCTTCTGCTGGTGCACCCCAACCGCCGTAGCGCTTACCTTCAAACCCTTTCGGAGAGGTAATATTATCTTTTTTCAGTGATGCAAATGCAGATGTATTATGTTGAATAATTGCTCCAATTGAAACAACCGGTATTCCTTCAACACGAGCTGATGTTACGTTTTCTTGATAACTTACACCGAAATCAGCTTTTCCTGATGCAATCATTTGCTCTGCCGATACGTTATCACCCGGCTGAATGATTTCTACGTCTAAACCTTGTTTTTTATAGTAGTCTTTCGTCTTTGCTACATATAAACCAGTATGGTTTGTATTCGGGAACCAGTCTAAAACAACTTTTACTTTCTTCCCTTTATCTGTACTCTCTTCTTTCTTCGCCGCATTACAGCCAACAACACCAGCTGCAAGTATTGCAGCTAGCATCACTTTTAAGCCTTTTTTCATTTTCTGTCGTCCTTTCTGTATATCCATGGTGCTGTTAGTCTTGCCATAAATTCTACGATAAAATACAAGAGCAATGTCACCATGACAATAATTGCTGCAATACCAAATACACGAGCTGTTAAAAAGGATTTTGTTGCACGAGTAAGCATAACACCTAATCCCTCGCTCGCACCAAGCCACTCCCCAATAATCGCTCCCATCACGCTATATGTAACAGCAATTTTTAAGCCAGAGAAAAAATATGGAAGCACGGCAGGGAATTTTACCTTCTGATAGATTTGCCATTTTGTCGCACGCATTGTTTGCAGCAACTTGAGCATGTTTTTATCTACTGTTTGAAAACCTTCTAAAATACTAAGAGCAATTGGAAAGAAACAAACAAGAATAACGACCATCACCTTTGGGAGCATTCCATATCCAAACCAAATAATAAATAGAGGGGCTAGTACGACAATCGGAATGGTTTGTGAAATAACGAGTAACGGATTAATTAAAATGCGAAATAACGGAATCACATCCATAATAATTGCAATACTCGTTCCAAGTAAAATCGCAAAGAATAATCCAATGATAACTTCTTGCAAAGTTTGTATTGTATTTGGTAGTAATAAATCCTTCATTCCAATCAGTTCCTGTACAATAGCAGAAGGTTTAGGCAAAATCCACTGTTCAATTTGAAATAATGAAACAGATCCTTCCCATATGGAAATGAGAAGGATTAGCCAAATCATTGTAATTGTTATGTTAGATCGTTTCTGGTTTTTCATATTCATCACGGTACTTCCAAACTTTCTCATCAATCGTTACACCTGTACTTGGACGATAATGAATTTTAATAGAAGTAATAACCTCTTCTGCTCCAGCATCGACACAAGCTTGTTGTGCACGCTTAATGACATCAAGAAGCACGTCTAATTCTCCTTCTAGTGTTGTTTCCATCGCACCTACTTCATAACGAACACCCGATTGTTGTACGACTTCAATTGCTTTATCAACAACGGCATACACATCTTTCGTTTTTGCTTGTGGTACGACTGAAAATGAAATTGTAACTTGTTGTGACATCCGAAAATCCTCCTTGCAAAATATGTTTTGTAAAAAGAAAAGGCTTTCCTACAAAATACGTAGGAAAGCCTTGTATGCAAGTTATTATACAACAACATCTGCTTACATCACTTTAAGTAACTCCCTACGCTGGCATTATCCAGATCAGGTTGAGGGTCGATGCTTACTTACATCCTCTCAGCCAATTGGCTCCCCGGTCTTAATTCGTTTTCATTGTAGCATGATTTATTTTTTCAAACAAACAAATCCACATTTTTTTCATAATATGATACTGCTCATAAACTATTGGTCATATATTTTATATTATATTTTCAAAGAAGCTGGTGCCTCAAAACTTGGTAAATGGCATTTTTGGCTCTTAAATATCGGACTACCGATTACGATGATTGCACTCGCTCTTGAGATTTATGGCTACCATGCAGCTATACCTTTTGTTGCTGGTGGAAGTATTCTTGTTGTTCTTGCTATTATCATTTTTGCTATTAATATTTTCACACAAATTAAAGAATCTCTAAAATAAGTCTCTTTCATAAGAAAAAAGCAGAAACGGATGAATTCGTTTCTGCTTTTTTCTTTGCAACACATTTACTACACGTCCATTATTTTTTATTTATATATTAAATTAAAGTAATTGTTTTTCCAAAATAATGTCACAAAATATAGTGAATGTTACATTTTATGTGTTATATAATAAAAAGGTTGATTTAACAGGTCTTTATTTGTTTAATTTAATAATTATCATTCAAATTAAATTATTCGAAAATATCTTATCATATGGATTTTGGAGGTAGTTTATCATGTTTTGGCTACAATTTATTACCTTATTACTCTGCATTTTTATCGGTGCACGCCTTGGTGGAGTTGGACTAGGGGTAATGGGTGGAGTTGGTATGGCAATACTTGTATTCGTATTCCATTTACAACCTACAGCTCCTCCTATTGACGTTATGCTGATGATTTTAGCAGTCATTACAGCTGCAGGTGCCTTACAAGCTGCAGGTGGAATGGATTACCTTGTTCATCTTGCAGAAAAAGCACTTCGTAAAAACCCGAAGCGTATTACATTTTTCGCACCTATTGTGACATATTTATTTACATTGTGCGCTGGAACTGGACATGTTGCCTATTCCGTACTTCCCGTTATTGCAGAGGTATCACGTGAATCAGGAATTAGACCTGAACGCCCGATGTCAATTGCCGTAATCGCTTCGCAACAAGCAATTACAGCAAGTCCAATCTCTGCTGCAACTGTGGCCCTGTTAGCAATGCTAGCTGATTATAAAATTACATTGTTAGATATTTTAAAAGTAAGTATTCCTTCTACTTTCATCGCTTGTATGCTAGCTGCTTTCGTTGCCAGCAAAATGGGTAAAGAGTTAAATGAAGACCCTGAATACTTGAAACGATTAAAAGAAGGAATGATTCCTAAACTTGAAGAAAAGAAAGAATTTATCGGTGCAAAGGGCGCCAAATTATCTGTTGTTCTCTTCTTATTTGCAACTATTTTTGTTGTTCTTCTTGGTTCATTCGAAGCACTTCGTCCAGGATGGATGATAGACGGAAAATTAGTTCGTCTTTCAATGCCAAACACAATTGAAATGGTAATGTTAACAATTGCTGCTCTTATTATTATCTTCTGTAAGCCAAATGTAGAAAGCATTGTATCTGGAAATGTCTTCAAAGCCGGTGCTACAGCCGTTGTTGCAATCTTCGGTATCGCTTGGATGGGAGACACATTCTTCAATGGAAACTTAAATACGATTCAAGGATCGATTCAACACCTAGTAACAAGCGCACCATGGTTATTCGCTATTGCGCTATTTATCCTATCTATTTTACTATATAGCCAAGCTGCAACAGTACGTGCTTTAATGCCACTCGGATTATCACTTGGTATTTCACCAGCACTTCTTATTGCCATGTTCCCTGCAGTAAACGGTTATTTCTTCATTCCAAACTACGGAACAATTGTTGCTGCGATCAACTTTGACCGTACAGGAACAACACGTATTGGTAAATATGTATTAAATCATAGCTTTATGATTCCTGGTCTGGTTGCGACATTTGCTTCCATTGGAATTGGGATGCTACTAATTTCAATTATGTTTTAATATATAAAAAGCACAAACTTTTTCTGAATAAAGTTTGTGCTTTTTTCATTTAATCAAACGTTTGTTTAAATTCTTTATTCAATAACCTCTACATTATATCCTTTCTTCTCTATCGCGCTTAGCACTTCTTCAATATGGTTTTTATCTTTCGTTTCTAACGATAAATGGAGCTGTGCATACCCAGGAAACACCTTTGTTCCAATTCTCTCTAAATGAATATGTAATACGTTCGCTTCAAAATTTGTCACAATTTCAAGTAAGTGTTGCAAATGTCCTGGTTTATCCTTAATTGTTGTCGCAATGTGAACAAATCGACCAGCTTCAACCATTCCATGTTCAATAATACGAGTGATAAAGTTTACGTCGACATTCCCTCCACTTAAAACTGACACAACCTTTTTTTCTTTCACAGGTACTTTTTGATATAGTAGCGCCGCTAATGAACTAGCACCGGACCCCTCTACTAATAATTTATTGCGTTCAAGTAGCATTAGCATCGTTCGTGCAATTTCCATTTCATCCACACAAAAAATATCATCTACGTAGCGCTCTACAAGCTGAAAAGTAAGCTCACCTGGTCTTTTTACCGCGATTCCATCTGCCATAGTCGGTGAAGATTCTACTGTAATTACTTTCTTTTCTTCAAAGGATTGCTTCATACCTGGACAGGCAAGCGCTTGTACACCATATATTTTTACCGATGGCTTCTGTTCTTTAATCGCCATCGCTATACCTGCAATTAAACCTCCGCCTCCAACAGGACAGATTACTGCATCTATATCATCAAGCTGCTGCATAATTTCTAATCCAACTGTACCTTGACCAGCAATGACAGCCTCATCATCAAACGGGTGAACAAACTTCGCTCCCGTTTGTTCTTTTAAATCAAGCGCGTAAGCTAAAGCATCGTCAAATACATCACCTTGCAATTCCACGTGTGCTCCGTATCGCTTCGTCGCTAGCACTTTACTAAGCGGGGCACCTTTTGGCATCACAATCGTACAAGGAATACCGAGCATATTACTAGAATAGGCAACTCCTTGTGCATGATTTCCAGCAGATGCTGCAATAACTCCATTTTCTAGTTCTCCTTTTTCTAAAGAAACCATCTTATTATAAGAACCACGTACTTTAAAAGAGCCGGTTTTTTGTAGATTTTCAAGCTTTAAATACACTTCATTCTTTGATAATTCACTAAATGTACTTGAATAATCCAGCGGTGTCATATGTACAATGCCTTTCATTTTCTCATGAGCAGCTATAATATCTTGTAAAGAAATCATATGTTCCCCTCCGAAACGATATATGTTCATACATATTAGTTTGAGCCGCACACTTTGTTTTATACGACAAAAAACCATTTCTTCAGATTAGAAATGGTTCTTCCCATATATCAACAATTTTCACTATTTATCCCGCTATTCGCGGGCAGTAAGACCCCCACCTCAAGATTCAGAGAGAAACGAGGAAGATAGGTGGGAGATTAACTGACCGTAAAATCCCAATTGGTGAGGGATGATAATCAGTATGGGATGAAGAACCCCCCACTAATTAAAGTTTCACTTTATCATTAAAAATACCTGTCAGTAAAGACGTACTTTCATAAGGCGAATCTGCTAAACTAATGGCAGAAATAACAGAAACGCCATCAGCCCCTGCCTCTATAACAGAAGCAGCATTTTTAACTGTAATTCCTCCAATACCAACAATCGGAACTGTAATCCCCGCCTCTCTAAAATGACGCAACCCTTTCGTTCCTTGCACCGCTTTTGTATCTTTCTTCGTACTCGTCGGAAAAATAGGTCCTACTCCTAAATAATCCGCCCCATTTGCAATGGCAAAGCGTGCTTCTTCTATCGTATGGGCAGATACCCCAACAATTTTATCTCCCATTTTTTCACGAACGAATGTAATTCCTTCATCATCTTGTCCAACATGAATACCATCTGCATCTAATTCAATTGCTAAGTCTACATCATCATTCACGATAAATGGAACATTATATTCTTTACAAAGTGCTTGTAACTGCTTTGCAAAATGGACTCGTTCTTTGCCAGTTAAAGCTCCTTCACCCTTTTCACGAAATTGAAAAAGGGTCACTCCACCATCTAGCGCTTCTTTCATTACTCGTAATGGATCCTTTTGGCAATTGTTACTACCCATAATAAAATACACTTGCAATAATTTGGACATTTGCTGTTGATTAATGCGCGCCATTTCCCTCATCCTTTCTTACTGCACCTCTTGGATATTTCCATATTGTTCAATATCATCCACAGTAATGTTTGCTAGCTGATTCAAAAATTCGATTTGGAAACTGCCCGGTCCTAGCTCCACGGTTTTTGCAGCAGCGATTTCTGCTGCTACCCCATAAAACGTTAATGCAGCAACTGCTGCTTTCACATAATCTTTTTCAACCGCTGCAAATGCTCCCATTACAGAAGTTAACAAACATCCCGTCCCTGTAACTTTCGTTAAGATTGGATGGCCGTTACGAATGATAAAAGTTCGCTCACCATTTGTTACAACATCTTCTTTTCCGGTAATAACCGCGACTGTATCTAGTTCATCTGCTGCTTGTTTCGCAATTCCTACAACATCTCCATTTCCAGCACCAACATCAACACCTTTAATTTCCCATTTTTCATTGATAACATTAGCAATTTCCGCTGCATTCCCGCGAATCATTGCTAATTTCACTTCACTTGGAATATGTCTTGCTACTTCAGTTCGGTAAGAAGTAGCTCCAGCACCAACTGGATCAAATAATATTGGTACATGATGTGTATTCGCAGACTTTCCAGCAATTAGCATCGCTTCTACTTCTTCAGGACGAAGCGTACCCATATTTAAAACAAGTGCTCCTGCAATGCTAGCCATTTCAGCCACTTCTTCTTTTGCATACGCCATAACTGGTGATGCTCCTACTGCAAGTAAACCATTGGCCGTAAAATTTGTCACAACAACATTTGTAATATTATGCACAAGTGGATTAGACTCTCTTACTACTTCCACTACTTTTGCGATTTCTTGTAAATTCATTCTTTTCATCTCCTAATTTAGTAATGGGAGATACACAAAAAGACACTTCGCGTATGCAAAGTGCCTGAATATGTGCTTTTACACTCTCCCTACGCTGGCATTATCCAACAGGTTCAAATGGTCAACGACAGATTAGCCGTACTCTCAGTTTGCTTCCGCAAACTCCCATGTGTTTTCTTATTCATCTAATTCAGAGTCTACTCTTATTCTCTTAAAATAACAAGTTACAAGTTTTTGTCATCTTAATATGTAAGGACAAATTGAAAAAACGATAAAAGCCCTTTTTTTAGGTGGGAGAGACCATCCGGCCATCCATAGAAGCGGTCAGGCCCTTTTTTAGTTCAAACAAAATGAGAGCGGGCTACTTTTTGTTCTTCGGAGCAGCGACTTATATATTGAAAAATCAAAATGGATTTATATATATAAAATAGTGATAGGAAATTAAAATCCCTACCACTATCTTTCATATTATTTTAAGCCTTTAGATACTTCTTTCACCATTTCTGATACAGACTCAAGTCCGCCACCAGATAGGTACCAGTAGTTTGCATCTAAATAGATTACATTGTTGTTTTTCGCAGCATTTGTTTTGTTAACAAGTTCATTTTCAACTACTTGTTTCGCAGAAGATTTACCACCAGTAACAACACCGCTATCGATTACGAATAAGTAATCAGGGTTCTTTTCGAGAATATATTCAAATGATACATTATTACCATGAGTAGATGCTTGAATCTCTTTATCCGCAGGAATTACTCCAAACACATCATGAATAATACCAAAACGAGATTCCGGACCATACGCACTTACTTTACCGTCATTTGCTTTAATAACTAAACCTTTTTTGTCACTTTTCGTAGCTTTTTCATTTAATGCTTTTACATCCTTTTCAACTGCTGCAATTTCTTTTTTCGCTTTATCTTCTTTTCCAAAGATTTTTGCTAACATTTCTGTGTTGTCTTTAAATGATTTCATATAATCTTTAGTATCTTGTTCTACATAAATTGTTGGAGCAATTTTTGAGAATTCTTTATATGAATCAGCTTGTCTTGCAGAAATAATAATTAAATCTGGTGCAATTTCGTTAATTTTTTCAAAATCTGGCTCTTTTAAACCACCAACGTTTGTATACTTTTTATCTTTATATTTAGAAAGGTACTCTGGTGTATTCTTTTGTGGTACACCAGTTACTTCAACACCTAATTTATCTAATGTATCTAAGGAACCAAAGTCAAATACGACAACTTTTTTCGGGTTAGTTTTAACTTTCGTTTCTCCTAATTTGTGCTTAATCGTCATCTCTTTTGATTTACTTTCACTCGCTTCTGTCTTCTTCTCAGAAGAAGCGTTATTGCTACATGCTACCGCGACGATAGCAAGCATGAAAGTTAATAGTAGCATCGCTAATTTCTTCACTTCAATCACCTCTATAAATTTTTTAAAATTATTTAAATCGATAGCAAGCTAGTACTATCAAAATAACTTCCTCTTATGAAAAATAAATACAAATATTATTTCCCGCTATTTCTTCAATATGAATATCCATGTCATAAATATCCTTCAAAACAATCGGGTCAATGATTTCATTTGTTGCTCCCTCTTTCATTACTTTTCCATCTTTTAAAGCAACGATATAATCAGAGTAACAAGAAGCAAAGTTAATATCATGGATTACAATTACAACTGTTTTACCCAGTTCTTCAACTAAGCGTCTTAGCACTTTCATAATTTGTACGGAATGCTTCATATCTAAGTTGTTCAATGGCTCATCTAGCAAAATATATTCTGTATTTTGAGCAATAACCATAGCGATATATGCCCTTTGCCGCTGCCCACCACTAAGCTGATCTAAGTACTTATATTGAATATCTTCAAGCTCCATATAGTTAATGGCTTCCTCGATATGATTCCAATCTTCTTCGGACAGATTTCCTTGTGAATACGGAAATCTCCCAAAACTAACTAATTCCCGAATCGTAAGTCTTAAATTGATATGATTCGTTTGCTTTAAAATAGAGATTTTTTTGGCAAGCTCATTACTCTTCCATTCGCCAATTTCTTTATCCTCTATATAGATTTCACCAGCATCTTTTTGTAACAGCCTACTCATCATAGAAAGAACCGTACTTTTTCCAGCTCCATTCGGTCCGATAAAAGATGTGATTTTACCTTTTTCTATTTTAATAGAAACATCTTCAACAACATTGTTATTTCCATATTGCTTTGATATATTTCTTACTTCTACCATGCCTTGCTCTCCTTTAATAGAAGATAGATGAAGTATACTCCACCAACAAAATTCACAATAACGCTTAAAGTTGTATTAAATTCAAACAACCTTTCAACAATTAATTGTCCCCCTACTAGGGCAATAATACTAATAAAGATAGAACCTGCTATTAAATATTTGTGCCTGTATGTACGTAAACATTCACGCGCAACGTTTACTACAAGTAATCCTAAAAATGTAATTGGTCCAACTAGCGCTGTAGAAATAGAAACTAGAATTGCAATTACAATTAAAAGCTTTTTCACAACTTTATCGTAATCTACACCTAAATTAATAGCCTCTTCTCTTCCTAGCGATAGTACATCTAATAACTTCAGTTCTTTATATACGTAAGCGAGAACTAATAGAATCCCAATGATAGACGTTACAAGTAACTCTGTTCTCACGTTATTTACACTTGCAAACATTTTCCCTTGTACAATTTGAAACTCATTTGGATCAATGAGTACTTGCATAAAAGAGGATAAACTTTGAAAGAACGTTCCAAATATTAATCCAATTAACAATAAGAAATAAATATTGCTTCCTTCTCTCTTAAAGAGAAATTTATAAAGAAACAGTGAAAAAATAACCATTAAGCTTACTGATACAAGAAAATTAACATTTGTATTCATCATTGTGATATGTTTTGAACCGAATACAAACACTACAAATGTTTGCATAAACATATAAAGTGAATCTAGACCGATAATGCTTGGTGTTAAAATACGGTTGTTACTAATTGTTTGAAAAATCATAGACGAAAACGCAATTGCTCCGCCCGTTATAACCATTGCCAACAATTTCTTACCTCTTCTTGGCAATGCATAATCTAATGTATTCATATTTAAGTTAATAAATAAAAATATCCCCATGGCTACAACTGATGCAATGGCAAGCACTGCCAACATTTTTTTATGACTTGTTTGTTTTCTATGCTGCATATGCGTTTCTCCTCATCAATAAATAAAGGAAGATTCCGCTTCCAATTACTCCCACTGTAAGGCCAATAGAAATCTCGTACGGATAAATAACGACGCGGCCAAGTATATCGCAAGCAAGTACAAAGACCGCTCCTAGTAAAGCAGTATGAGGTAAACTATTCTTTAAATTATCTCCACGATAAATAGAAACAATATTCGGAATAATAAGCCCTAGAAATGGAATCATACCAACAGTCAAAACAACTAATGCGGAGATTAAAGAAACGATAATTAGCCCGATATTTAGCACTCGGTTGTAATTCATCCCTAAGTTGGCCGCAAAATCTTCACCCATTCCAGCAACTGTAAATCGATTTGCATATAAGAAGGCGATAATGACAAGTGGGATACTTAAATATAAAATTTCATATCTTCCTTTCATCACCATTGAAAAATCCCCTTGTAGCCATGCAGAAATGTTCTGAATTAGGTCGTATTTATAAGCAAAGAATGTCGTTATAGAGCTGATAATGTTCCCAAACATAATTCCCACAAGCGGGATAAAAATCGCATCCTTAAACTTAATTCTCTTCAAAATTTGCATAAATAAAAATGTACCAGCTAATGCAAAGACAAATGCAACAAACATTTTTTCAAGCGGGCTCGCTGTCGTGAATAGCATCAATGAAACTAAAACCCCTAGCTTTGCACTATCCATTGTCCCCGCAGTTGTCGGGGATACAAATTTATTTCTGCTAAGTTGCTGCATAATTAAACCACTTATACTTAAGCTAACACCAGCAACAATAATACTGATTAGACGTGGTAATCTACTAATAAATACAATTTGCATTTTTTCTTGATTCCAGTGCAAAATATCTGCTAGATTAACCTCTTTTACACCGATAAAAATAGACACAATTGATAAAACAATAAGCATGATAAACAAATATCTCTTTTTCATAATTTCTTCATGGTGCAGATTATGTTCTGTCGCCATCATTTGATTTCATACAGATTATAATCCTATCATTTTATCCCCCTTTGTCTATTTATAAGATAACAGAAAAGAAAATGATTCTCTTTATCAATTAAAGGTATACTCTATACTTTCAATCTGACGTTTTGGCAATAATTAGATTACCTCCTTAATGATAATGAAATTCATTAACAATGTCAATGAATTCCATTATTGTTTATATCGCTTTTTTATTCATATTAGGAAACTTATTATATCTATAGAATTAATAAAAAGCCCAACTTCCCTTTGAGATAAGAAAAATTGCACTTTCTTCTTTTTCTTTTGAACCAAATTTCAATTTTGCCAAAGCTTCCGCTAACGCAGGATTACGCGGCTCATCATCTTGATTTTATTGTTTCATATACTTCGCAACATCGCGTTTTGATACTTTTCCGCCTTGTGAAATAATGGTTTGTCCTTTTAAAAAAGGACAAAGATATCCTACTATTTTGTTATATCCGAAATACTAAAATTTTCACCCTCTTAACTAGTCAAGGATATAGAGTATTTAATTCATAACAAAAGGTTAGAATCTTCGGCATAACTGAATCCGCAAAGGATGTATGCTATATTTAACTTACGGAAACTTGAAAGGATGTTTTAAATATGGCAAAAAGTGTTGTAATTGCTGAAAAACCTTCTGTTGCACGTGATATTGCACGTGTATTGAAGTGTGATAAAAAAGGAAATGGTTATCTTGAAGGTAATAAATATATCGTTACTTGGGCTTTAGGGCATCTTGTTACATTAGCAGACCCAGAAAGCTATGATGTGAAATACAAAAAGTGGAATCTAGAAGATCTGCCAATGCTACCTGAACGTTTGAAATTGACAGTGATTAAGCAAACTGGCAAACAGTTTAATGCCGTTAAAAGTCAACTGATTAGAAAAGATGTTACCGAAATAATAGTGGCTACAGACGCAGGAAGAGAGGGAGAATTAGTCGCGCGTTGGATTATTGATAAAGTTAAAATTAATAAACCTATCAAGCGTCTATGGATTTCATCTGTTACTGATAAAGCAATCAAAGATGGCTTCGCAAACTTAAAGCCAGGTAAAGCATATGAAAATTTATACGCTTCAGCTGTCGCACGTTCGGAGGCTGACTGGTATATCGGGCTTAATGCAACACGTGCATTAACTACTCGATTTAATGCTCAACTAAACTGTGGTCGTGTACAAACACCTACTGTGGCTATCATTGCAGGTCGTGAGGACGAAATTAAAAACTTCAAAGCACAAACATACTACGGCATTGAAGCTCAAACAACAGAAAAGTTAAAATTGACTTGGCAAGATGCTAAAGGGAATGGTCGTAGTTTTGATAAAGCAAAAATCGATACGATTGTGAAAAAACTCGATAAACAAAATGCCACTGTCACGGAAATTGAGAAAAAGCAGAAAAAATCATTCGCTCCTGGTCTTTATGATTTAACTGAGCTACAACGTGATGCGAATAAAATCTTTGGTTACTCTGCAAAAGAAACATTAAACATTATGCAAAAATTATATGAGCAACATAAAGTACTCACTTACCCTCGTACAGATTCGCGCTATATTTCATCTGATATCGTCGGAACACTTCCAGAGCGTCTAAAAGCGTGTGGAGTAGGAGAATACCGTCCTTTAGCTCATAAAATTTTAAATAAGCCTATAAAATCCACTAAAGCATTTGTTGATGATAGTAAAGTAAGCGATCATCACGCAATCATCCCAACGGAAAGCTATGTGAATTTCTCAGCTTTCACAGATAAAGAACGCAAAATCTATGATTTAGTGGTAAAACGTTTCTTAGCAGTTTTATTCCCAGCCTTTGAATATGAACAACTAACATTACGCACGAAAATTGGTGATGAAACGTTTGTTGCACGTGGCAAAACGATTTTACATTCTGGTTGGAAAGAAGTATATGAAAACCGCTTTGAAGATGACGATGCAGTTGAAGATTTAAAAGAGCAAATTTTACCTCGCATTGAAAAAGGCGATACATTAAGCGTAAAACTAATTGCTCAAACATCAGGTCAAACAAAACCACCTGCACGCTTTAATGAAGCAACGTTACTTTCAGCAATGGAAAACCCTACAAAATACATGGATACGCAAAATAAACAACTTGCTGATACGTTAAAATCAACTGGTGGATTAGGTACTGTGGCTACACGAGCTGACATTATTGACAAACTATTTAATTCATTCTTGATTGAAAAACGTGGTAAAGATATTCACATTACATCAAAAGGTCGTCAGTTACTTGATTTAGTACCGGAAGAACTAAAATCTCCTACACTAACTGCTGAATGGGAACAAAAACTTGAAGCTATCGCAAAAGGTAAATTAAAAAAAGAAATTTTCATTTCCGAGATGAAAAACTATACAAAAGAAATCGTTGCTGAAATTAAATCAAGCGATAAAAAGTATAAGCATGAAAACATTTCAACAAAAACTTGTCCAGACTGTGGCAAACCGATGCTTGAAGTAAACGGCAAAAAAGGTAAAATGCTTGTATGCCAAGACCGCGAATGTGGTCATCGTAAAAATGTATCCCGTACGACAAATGCAAGATGCCCTCAATGTAAGAAAAAACTAGAACTTCGCGGTGAAGGAGATGGGCAAATCTTCGCATGTAAATGTGGATATCGCGAGAAGCTTTCTACATTCCAAGAGCGCCGCAAGAAAGAATCAGGAAATAAAGCAGATAAACGCTACGTGCAAAAATATATGAAGCAGCAACAAAAAGAAGAAGAAGAGCCATTAAATAACGCACTAGCAGAAGCATTAAAAAAGTTAAAATTTGAATAAAAAAAGTTCCTACCGCTCTCGGTAGGAACTTTTTTTAATGAATAATTTTACTTCCTTTTGCATTCTCAACAAATTTCTCACTCGACTTGTTAATCGGTGTTTTCAGTACCAATGCAAGTACAAGCATGATTACCACAAAGACACTTAACACGAGAAGATCTCTTATCACAATATCCCAAAGCATTCCGCCCACTGTTTCACGAATCACGCTAATTGCATATGTGAACGGTAAGAACGGATATATCGATTGGAAGAATTTTGGAAGCATTTGAATTGGGAATGTTCCGCCTGATCCAGCTACTTGTAGTACGAGTAAAATGATTGCCATCGATTTCCCAATGTTTCCGAAAACAGAAACGAGTGAATACACGATACAAACAAAGACTCCACCAATGAATAAGCTGAATAGAACAAACCAAAACTTATCAACTACATACGTACCAAGTAAGAAAATATCTCCCATCGATACGATAAACGCCTGTGCAAGACCTATCGTTAAGAATGTTAAAAAGCGTCCGAAGTAAATCTCATGACTCTTATAATTTGCCTCTGGCTCATGTACTTCTACTGTTAATAATGAAACCATTAAAAGTGCCCCTACCCATAATGCAAGTACTGTATAGAATGGTGACATCCCTGAACCGTAGTTTGGCATCGCAAATAATTTATTTTCTTTTAAATTTACTGGATTTGCAAAGTAATCACTTTGCTGTTCAACATCATTTTTCAATAACTTGATGATATCTTTTATATCTTCTTCCGATTCAAATTTACGAATTTTATCTGCTAATTCTTTAATCTTTTTCTCAGTAGCCGGCATTTCTGCTTTAATATCTTCAACTTTCTTCGTGCCTTCCACTAATCCTTTTGATGAATCTTCTAGCAGTTTTTTTACATCTGGAAGCTTTTTATCTGCGTCGTTTAAAAGCTTAGATGTATTTTTTGACATCTCTTTTGTACGTGCGATTGCTGCATTGAAGTTTGGAACAATTTCGGAATCGTATTTTGCTAAAAAGTCTCCTAATTGTGTTGAAGCCATTTTAGTTGCTTCGTTAATACTTTCAATTACATCTTTTGTAGGTTTTTGCCCATTGTTAATAAGTGTAACCCCTTTATTTGTTGCATCCACACCCTTTTCAAGAGTACTTTTTACTTTATTTAATTTTGCAATTCCATTATCAAGGTTTTTATCACTATTTACATCACCTAAAACCTTATTTGTACTCTCTAAAACAGGAATTATATCATCAATCATGCTAATACCTGCTTGTAATTGACCGTTCAAACTGTTTAAAGCTACTTTTGTAGACTCTACTCCATTGACTCCTTTAGTTTGTAAATCTTCTTTTACTTTATTATATTCAGCCTTGGCTTTCTCATAATCCTCATTTATCTTGCTTTCTGTTTGTTCTTTAAATTGAACTGCTTTTTTGTAATCTGCTACAAACGTGTCATTATAATCTTTTTCAACTTGATCAATGAGACCATTTACTGTATTTAACTTTTGATTAATCCCATCTCTCACATCTTGATTTACTTCTTGACCTGTACTAATTAAATCATTAAGATGCTTAAATCGATTATTTAAGTCCTGCAGTCCATCTCTAATCGCTGTTAAATGTGTTACTCTATCACCAAAACCATTTTTTGCATCATTTTGAAGTGTAGACATCATATCAATAATTGAAGAAAGATTATCAATATGTGTTTGATAATTATTAGAAATGGTTTCAATATTTTTCTTCGCTATCTCTGGATCAATTTTCCCATTAGACAGTCCGTCCATAACACTTTGTGCATACGCTGTGGTCGTGCGTGCTGAACTTAATGCATTATTCACAGTTTGATTAATATTTTTTGCAATATTTTTATATCCCTCATCATTCAATTGTGGGATTTGGGAAAGTGATGGGAATTCAGGAAGATTCAAATCAACTCCTGGATGCATTAAAAAATTAGTAAAGGCATTTGCCTTATCCATCGCATCTTTTACCACAGTTAAGTCGTTTCTTATAACCCCAGGAGCATCTTTTAATGTTTGATCATTTCTTGCAAAGAATGTATCCAGGTTCTTCAGTGCATCCTGACCATCATTCATCACACTCTCAACTATCGGTAAATCTTCTTGTGCAACTTTCACAAGATCTTGTGCTCTAGTCGCATCATCTAACGCTGTATCCACAAGTTTATACATTTCTGGGAACTCTGCTTCTAACTTAAATACAAGATCCTTTACTTTTTCAATACTTGGTAAGTTTGTTTCTAAATCGATTCCAAGGTCATTGAAGATTTCAAAAATCTCACCGTTTGCTGTTTTAACGAAGTTTTTACTGATTTCTTCTGTTATACCTGATGCACCTTTCGCTGTAATTTTCGGTGCAATGGCATTGACCTTTTCATTCACAAAATAATCAAGTTCTGGTTTTTGTGGGTTATCGCTAATTACCGTTGCAATTTTTTCAGAGAAATCTTTCGGAATCGTAATACTTGCATAATAATCCCCGTGTTCTACTCCATAAATTGCTTGCTTTTCATCAACAAATTTCCATCCCATATTTTTATTCTTTTTGAGCGAATCTACAATTTCATTCCCGATGTTAATATCTTTTCCCCGTAAATTTGATCCAGCATCTTGGTTGGAAACTGCAATTGGAACATCTTTCGTGTTCCCATATGGATCCCAGGAAGCTTTAATGTTAAACCATGCATATAACGATGGCAAAATCATAAGTCCTAATACAATTACAATCGCAGCCCAATGTTTGGCTACATTCCGTAAGTCTGTCGTATAAATACGCCATATCTGTTTCATATAAGCTATCACCTAATTATATATTTTTCCTTCTTTAGAAAATGATGCATGCATTTTGCAATTATATCATTTTCCTCATCGTGGATTAAACGAAAATGTACTATTTTTCCAAACGAAACACTTCACTTACTTCATTATATAACGAAGTCGATAAAGTATTCATACAAAATGACCAAATCGGTTTTACATTCAGTAATAACAAATATATAGGAAATGTCATAAAAAATACAAGTATTTTATCTTGGAAATACTTGTATTCACAAAAAAAATCCTCATAGCGCTTACATTGCTATGAGGATTTCTTCTATTATTATATATCTAATTGAACTTCTACTCCGAAATGATCTGAAATAATATTTCGATTTATACCATTGAAAATGACCTTTGAAGAAATAACTGTTTTTGGTTTGTTACTTAAAATAAGATCAATTCGTAAATTTTGCTTATTTTCATCCCAACCAGCAATTTTTCCTTGTACAGTTGTTCCTTCATCTTTTTTAAAAGCTAGTTCATATGTGTCATAAAGCCCTTTTTGCATGAGATAATCGTATCCTTCTCCTTGTAAACGGGCATTATTATTAAAATCGCCCATTAAAATTGAAAGTTCGTTTTCATTCACATGCTGCGTTAAACAATCCACTTGGCCTTGAAACGTTTCCTCCTCATCATTCCACCACCCAAGGTGACATGAATAAAACGTCATATTCTTTCCTTTATAAGAGACTGTTGCACTTACAATTTTACGTGCTTTCCAATAAGAAGTATCCTTACTTTCTGATACAAAGAAAGAATCTTGTTTCACAATAGGATGTTTCGTTATGATAGCTGAACCTTCTTCATATATGTCATAACCAATATGCGAGTAATCCCAAACAATATTGTAATTTCCTGAACCCAACTTCTCAAGCTCTGCAAGTAATACAAGGCCAAAGTTATCCTTTTTCTTATTACCGCATACATTTTGAGCTTTTATAGACTGACTAACCTCTTGCAAGGCAATAACATCGTAACCTTCTTCTTGAATCGTTTTAGCAAGATGTCTTATTTTTTCTATTTGATTCTCTTCTTGCCAAGAGTGGCAGTTTAAAGTGAGTAATTTCATTTATTATGCACCTAACATATCTTGGATGTCTGATTTCAACACATCAGCTTTCGGACCATATACCGCTTGAACACCTTTGTCTTTTACAATGAGACCTAAAGCACCGTTTTGCTTCCACTGTGCTTCTGGTGCAACAGCTTCTAAATTTTTCACTGTTACACGTAAACGTGTCATACAAGCATCTACATCCGCAATATTATCTTTTCCACCTAAAAGTTCAATAACCTTTGTTGCTAATGAACCCTCTTTTACATTCGTTGTGCCTTCTTCTGATTCATCTTCATTATCAATATAGTTCCCTGCACGACCTGGCGTTGGTAAATTGAATTTTTTAATTAAGAAATTGAATAATGTAAAGTTTAAACCGAAGAATACCGCTGACACAACAACAAAGTTAATTAAATCTCTTGTTAACCCCGCATTTATCATCATTGGTGTACGTGTAATTAACTCAATAAATCCAAATGCATGAACACGTAAGTTAATTAAATCCGCTAATGCAAATGCAAGTCCTGTTGTAATCGCGTATACAATATATAATACTGGTGCAATAAACATGAACATGAATTCAATTGGTTCCGTTACACCTGTTAAAAATACTGCTAATGCTGCAGATAAGAACATTGGTTTATATTTTGCACGTTTATCTTTATCGACATTACGGAACATCGCAAATGCAATACCAATTAATGATGCAGTTGAACCAATAACTTGCCCAACTTTGAAACGAGCTGGAACAACATTATTTAATAAATCGTTATATGCTTTTGTATCCCCTTTTGCTAACAAGTTATTTAAATCAGTAATCCATGCAAGCCATAATGGATCTTGTCCCGCAACAACCTGACCAACTTTTGCTCCAGTTAACATCGTATATGTTCCACCAAGCTCCGTATAGTTCATAGGAATCGTTAACATATGATGTAATCCGAACGGTAATAGTAAACGCTCTAATGTCCCGTATACAAATGGTGCAACAATTGGTGCACTATCTTTAGATGCTGCGATCCAGCGACCAAACTCATTTAATCCGCTTTGGATAAATGGCCATAAAAGTGATAAAGCAATCGCAGTAACTGTAGACCATACAATTACAACGAACGGTACAAAGCGTTTTCCGTTAAAGAACGCTAATGCTTGTGGTAATTTATTATAGTTATAGTATTTATTATATAAGGTAGCTCCTAAGAACCCTGTAATAATCCCTACGAATACTCCCATGTTCAATGCTGGTGCACCAAGTACAGAAGTGAAATAATCCTTTACAAGTAAATCTCCTGCTAATAATGAAGAAACTTTCGCTTTTGAATCCGTTAACATTTCAGCGTTAACACCAAATATAGCTCCCGTAATTCGGTTCGTTAAGACGAATGCTAACAGTGCTGCGAATGCACCACCTGCCCGGTCTTTCGCCCAAGACCCCCCAATTGCTACTGCAAATAAAATATGCAAGTTTGTAATAATTGCCCAACCGATGTCTTCCATTACTCTAGCAATTGTATGTACTGCATTTACATCCCCAGCAGACATACCAATTAGCTTACCGATGGAAATCATTAAGCCAGCAGCTGGCATAACAGCTACAACAACTAGCAATGCTTTCCCGAACTTCTGCCAAAAATCAAAAGACGTAATTTTCATCTGTTTTTTCCTCCTCTTTATTTATAAAATCCCTAGTAATATAGATAATAATTTCTTTTTGCCTACGAAAACGATACCTTTTTTAACGCAAACGTTTTCATAAATCTATTTTAATAAAAGCGTTTTCATATTGCAATATAAATTTATTATTTTTCATAAAAAAAGATGCTACGAGAGCATCTTTTTTTATTAAGAAATACGATAAACCCTTGTTTCATAAGGTTTTAAAGTAATTGTAGTACATTTATTATGTTCCGCTACTTCATAGTTATTTAAAAGCAAACGTTTGCGTTCTAAAGAGAATGTATCCTCATTATACACAGCATTTTCTTTAGATATATTACTAATCACAACAACTTTTGCATCATTTAACGTACGCGTATACGCATAAACCTGCGGATCATTCTCTAAAATCAAATCATATGTGCCATAATTAAATACATCATGCTCTTTTTTTAGTGCAATCATCTTTTTATAGAAATTAAAAATAGAACTAGTCTCTACTTGCTGCTTTTGAACATTAATTTCTTTATAATTTGGATTCATTCCAAACCACGGTTTCCCTGTTGTAAAACCAGCGTTTTCTTCATCATTCCATTGCATTGGTGTACGTGAATTATCACGACAAGATGCCCAAATAATTTCCATCATTTCTTGATGTGATACGCCTTCTGCAATTTTCTCGCGATATAAATTCTTAATTGCTACGTCATCATAATCTTCAATATTTTGGAATTGAACATTTGTCATACCAATTTCTTGTCCTTGATAAATAAACGGTGTTCCGTGCATAAAGAAGTACATTGCTCCTAAAGCTGTTGCACTTTCACGCCAATACTGTTTATCATCTCCCCACGTAGAAACAATCCGTGGTTTATCATGATTTTCAATATACAACGCATTCCATCCCTTATTTTCTAAACCTTTTTGCCACTTCGTTAACACCTTTTTCAGTTCCACAACATCAAGTTCCTTTTTCTTTTCTGCATCCCATAAACTTAAATGCTCAAACTGAAATACCATATTAAATTTACCGTTTTCTTCTCCAACCCAAAGATCAGCATCTTCAACTTTGACACCATTGGCTTCCCCAACAGTCATAATATCGTATTTTGAAAATGTATTCTCCTTCAACTCTTCTAAAAGTGGCTGAATTCCATTTACATTCATATGTTTATCAAAAGAAGGCACATACTTTAACCCTTTTGGATTTGGCATGTCTTTTAGGCCTTCTTCTTTTTTGATATGACTGATTGCATCTACACGGAAACCATCAATTCCTTTATCTAGCCACCAGTTTACAGTATCATATAAAACTTCACGGACCTGTGCATTCTCCCAGTTTAAATCTGGTTGTTTACGTGAGAATATGTGTAAGAAATATTGATCTGTTACTTCATCATATTCCCAAGCAGAACCGCTAAAGATACTTTCCCAATTATTTGGCTCTTCTCCATCCTTACCATCGCGCCAAATATACCAATCACGTTTTGGATTATCTTTAGACGAACGCGATTCAATAAACCAAGGATGTTCATCACTCGTGTGATTAATAACTAAATCAATAATGAGCTTCATACCACGTTTATGCACTTCATCTAGTAATTCATCAAAATCAGCCATTGTACCAAATTCATCCATAATGTCTTGATAGTCACTAATATCATAACCATTATCATCATTCGGTGATTTATACATTGGACAAATCCAAATTACATCGACACCTAAATCCTTTAAATAATCAAGTTTTGTAATAATACCTTGTAAATCTCCAATACCATCACCATTGGAATCCATAAAGCTACGTGGATAAATTTGATAAGCGACAGCTTCTTTCCACCATGTTTTATTCATAATAATTCTCTCCTTTTGCATCCATCTTAAAAATTTATGCAAACGTTTTCGTAACACTATCATAACAAAATATAGAGAGTTTGCAATGAGAAATTTCATCTTATTACTAAATATCTACTTTTCTTTAAGAAACAATACTCCATTTCATTAACCTTACATATTTTTATGGTGTACATACTTGGTGGGAATTTCTCACTCCCCTTTATCATTAATAAAGTGAAACTTTAATCAGTGGGGGATTCTTCATCCCCCACTGATTATTAGCCCTCACCAATCGGGCTTTTACGGACAGTTGGTTCCCTGAATTTTGATGTGTGGGTCTTAATTACAAATAAAAAGTCATCCAATTTATGCCCGATTATTCGCAACATTTTGGATGACTAAAGTTTACTTTTCTTTTTCATTTCTAATTCTTTCTCCTAATAACAAACCTCATTTTCATAAACTAATTATCTGTCTTATGATTTTTATTTAATGACCGCAATTTAATATTTGGTGCTTTATTTTTCACTACGACGTCATCATAAACAACTGGAACTTGAAACTCAAATTGCTTTGTTTCATGTCGCTGTAAGTAAATAGGTGTTGGTACCTGATAACTCTTTAATTTTTGATTTGCATCTTGATATAAAACAAGTTGTAATGCTTGTGAATGATTGCGATAATTTTTTAAAGTGACGACGCAATTTTGTTCAAAATTATCCCCCTTTTTCTCCATCGTACATTGGCTATCCTCTTTTTTGTATTCAATTGCCTCTAGTCCTTTTTTCCCTGTGTAATGCCATGTTTTATCAAGAGTTTGAAGTATTTCATTTAAAGTAAATGGCATTATGATAATCAAGACACTCATACACACTACTTTTATGTTATTTAGCTTTTTTAACCAATTAGAATCCTTCTTTTCTAACCACTTTATAAGAAATAGAAAAGAAATTGCTTGTAATGCAAAAGAACAAATCCAGATATTCGAAATCTTATACCCCATATAAATATATGTATCTACTGGAATCCCGTATGCGTGAAATAATTTTTCTCCAATTAATTCATTATCATTTGGCATTTTTATTAATAGTAATACTCCGACACTGTAAAAAATGGCTACTAATCGATCATATTCAATCCGAATCATTCTTTCTCCCTTCTCCTTTGTTTTTTATTATCGATTTTAGCTAACATTATCGGAATATACAATCTTTTTATAGGGAATAACATAAAAAAGTTCCTTATAAATATATAAAGAACTCTATTAATATACAATATGAAGTTTTCACATCGAAATTTCCTCAAAGTACGTTGGATTATGTATAGTAATTTTTTTACCTAGAACCGTAACAATACTATCATTTTTCAATTGTTTTAATACACCGCTAACAGTCTCTCGAGATGTTCCAGATATCTTTGAAATTTCAATTGTTGTAAGTGGACATGCGATTACAATTTCCTCACCATCTTGTTCTCCTAAATCATTCATTAAATAATTTAATGTCTGGATAACACGATCTTGTGCATTTGGGATTGTAATATTTTGCACCCGATTTTCGTTAATTTTTAATATAGAGGATAACTGCTGAACAACGTACATTAGCTGTGTCCGACTTGCTTTTACCATATCTTCAAAAATCACTGTAGGAATATAGTAAACATCCACATCTGTCATTGCTTCCGCTGTATAATTATATGCATTGTCTGTAAACATACCACCATAAGGGAAAATAGAAAGTCGCTTTACATAGTCTTCATATAATAAATTCCCGTTTTGATTTACTCGCTCTAACTTTACAAAACCATCTAGCATAAAATAAATTCTTTCTCTTGAATCACCTTCTAAAAATAAAAACTGACCTTTCTTATAAGTTCGCCAATAAACAAACTCTGATAGGCTTTTTAATTTTGTATCTGTTACATGAGAAAATAATTCAAACTGCTTCAAGTCTTTAACTACGTTCCGTCTGTTCATAAAATTCCTTCTCTCTTGCTATATATCGGAGTGAAACATCGAGAAAGCGTATTCAATTTTATTTTATCACACTTAACTTACACAGCTTTTGTTTATCATGAATACTTTATGAACGTTTTATCCAAAAATTAACAAACAAAAAAAAGAATGAAGTTGCTACCTCATTCTTTTTGAAATTACTAGTAATAGAAGAGCTATGTTTATACACAAGCATATACGTCCTGCTTAGAAATAATCGTACCAGCTTTTTCTTCTAACGCTTCATATACTTTTTCTAATGAAGTAATAATTGTTTTTCGCTTTGGATCTGCATTTGCAAAACTAATAGCAGCTTCAATTTTTGGAAGCATACTACCTGCTGCAAATTGTTTCTCCTGTATATACCCTTCTAATTCATCGACTGTAACAGCCTCTAATCTCTTTTGATTAGGCTGATTAAAATGCACATAAACATAATCAACTGCCGTTAAAATCACAAGTGTATCAGCATCTACTAGTTCTGCTAACTTTTGAGCTGCAAAGTCCTTATCAATGACAGCTTCAGTACCTTTTAACCCTTCCTCAGAGTCAATAACGGGGATTCCTCCACCTCCAACAGCAATAACTATATTTCCATCCTCTACTAATGAATTGATTATTTTATGCTCATGAATACTTACAGGCTTTGGTGATGGAACAACGCGTCTCCATCCTCTTCCTGCATCCTCTTTAAATACAGCTTTTGTTTCTTCCATTAACTTTCTTGCTTCTTCTTCTGTATAGAAAGGCCCAATTGGTTTTGTTGGATTTCGGAATGCCTCATCCTTTTCATCCACGACAACACGTGTTATAACCGTGGCTACTTCTTTTTTTATTTTACGCTTTTTCAAAGCCTTCTCAATTGCATTTTCCATCCAATATCCGATCATCCCTTGGCTCATTGCACCACAAGTATCTAACGGCATTGCCGGTGTTTTTTCCGTATCTGCTGCTTTTTGTTGCAATAAAATATTACCTACTTGCGGGCCATTTCCATGTGCAATAACAATATCAACGTTATTTTCCATAATTTTAACAAGTTGTTCTGCTGTTCTTTCTAATGCTTCTTGCTGCGCCTCGGCAGTAGCATTTCCAGATTGTATAGCATTTCCCCCTAGTGCAACTACGATTTTTCTTCGTGTCATATTTCAACCCTCCAATTAATTCAGTTTCACAAAATTTTATAAAGTGATACTCCCTGTAATTAATCCATAAATCGCGAAAAATGCTAAGGCACCAATAGCTACAGAGGATGCCAGTTCCACACGAGTAAATATTTGTTTTGGATTCGTTTGCTTTTGAACATTGTAAAAGATGAAAATACCAGGCGCATATAATGTCATTGTTAGTAATAAGTAATCTAAGCCAGCTGCATACACTAACCAAATTCCATAAATACTTGCTACCAAACCAATGATTATATTTTTTGTTCGATCTTTTTCTTTAGATTGTAAACTGTGCTTAAATTGATAGAATGCTGAAAAAGCATACGGAATTAAAATAGCAGAGGACGCGAGAGAAAATGCAAAATTATATGCTTGATCTGAAACAACAAATGTTAATAAGAAAATTTGAATTAAACCATTTGTTATCCATAATGAATTTATAGGAGCTTTGTTTTTGTTTTCTTTCGCAAACCACTTTGGAAACACTCCGTCTTTAGCAGCTAAATATGGAATTTCAGATGCGAGTAGCGTCCATCCTAACCAAGCACCTAATACAGAAATTACTAAACCTAAGTTAATAAAAATAGCGCCCCATTTTCCGACAACGCTTTCAAATAAATACGCCATAGATGGATTTTTCAAATTAGCAACATCAGCTTGTTGCATAAGACCAAGAGATAGTAATGTAAGTAGGATATAAATGATGAGTGTACCAATTAATCCGATGACTGTTGCTTTCCCCACATCGCTTCGGCTTTTCGCACGACTTGATAAGACAACAGCCCCTTCTACACCAATAAATACCCAAAGAGTTACAAGCATTGTGCTCTTAACTTGACTACCTACTGCTCCCCAAGAAAAGGAACCAGCTTGTCCCCAAAAACCATCTAAGAAAATATCAATATGGAAGGCGAAAATTCCTACAACAATAAAGACAAATACAGGCACTAATTTTGCAATTGTTGTTACTAAATTTACAAGTGCTGCTGATTGTACCCCACGTAAAATTAGCATGTGAACACACCATAGCAATATACTCGCTCCAATAATCGAAGCTACATTTTGTCCACCTTCAAAAACTGGGAAAAAATAACCTAATGAAGAGAATAATAATGTACCGTAAGCTACATTACCAAGCCAAGCAGATAGCCAATATCCCCAGGCACTATTAAATCCCATAAAATTACCAAATCCTGCTTTTGCATAACTAAAAATACCACCATCTAAATCTGGTCTTTTTACAGTTAAATTTTGAAATGATAATCCAAGAGCAATCATCCCAATCCCTGTTATAACCCAACCGATAATAATGGCTCCCGCACCAGCGCCTTTTGCCATATCACTTGCTAAGTTAAATGCTCCACCGCCTATCATGGAACCAACGACAAGAGCTGTTAAAGTAAATAGTCCTAGTTTCTTTTCTTCACCCATTACACTCACCTCTCTTTAATTGCAATAAGAAGAAAACAACAATAGTGAATGATAGTGTCTAAAGGAGGAGAAAGAAGGAAGATTACCTTCCTTCTTTACTCCATATTTCCTAAAGTAGCTGCCATAACCGCTTTAATTGTATGCATTCTATTTTCTGCTTGATCAAATACTTTTGAATGCTTACTACGGAAGACTTCGTCACTTACTTCCATTTCTTTTATTCCATATTTTTCATAAATCTCTTCTCCGTACATTGTTTCCACATCATGAAATGCAGGTAAACAATGTAAGAACATCACATTTTCATTTCCAGTTGCTTTAATCATTTGCATATTTACTTGATAAGGCGTCAATAATTCAATACGTTCAGCAAACTTATCTTCTTCCCCCATAGATACCCATACATCTGTATAAATTACATCCGCATCTGCAACAGCCTCTTGAACATTACTTGTTACCATTACTCGATCATTATATTTTTTTGCTAAATCAATAACTTCTTGTGCTGGCCATAATGATTCTGGTGTACAAATACGGACTTCCATTCCAACAATTGCACCGCCGACTAATAAGCTATTTGCTACATTGTTCCGCCCGTCCCCAACATAAACGAGCTTAACGTCTTTTAAACGTCCCACATGCTCTCTTATTGTTAATAAATCTGCAAGTGTTTGTGTTGGATGCCACATATCTGTTAAGCCATTCCATACTGGCACACCAGAATTGTTTGCTAAAGATTCTACTGTCGCATGATCGAAACCACGGAATTCAATCCCATCAAACATACGCCCTAAAACTTTTGCTGTATCTTCAACAGATTCTTTTTTTCCGAGCTGAATATCACCTTTACCTAAGTATTCAGGGTTGGCACCTAAATCTGTACAAGCTACTGTAAATGCACACCGTGTACGAGTTGAAGTTTTTTCGAATAAGAGTGCAACATTTTTACCTTCTAAATAACGATGCGGAATACCATTTTTCTTTTTCTCTTTTAATTCTGCTGCTAAATCTAGAAAGTATAATAATTCTTCTTCCGTAAAATCTTTTTCAGCAAGAAAACTTCTTCCTTTTAAGTTTGGTTTAGTCATCAACATGATTCATCCCTACTTTCTCCGTTTTTTATACTAAATATCTTTTCGAACAATCGGCATACTCATGCAACGTGGACCCCCACGACCGCGAGATAATTCCGAGCTGAGTACTTCAATAACTTCTATACCATGCTCACGTAATAAAGCATTAGATACATAGTTGCGATCATATGTAACAACTACTCCTGGCGCAATCGCCAATGTATTAGATCCATCGTTCCATTGTTCACGAGCAGAAGCGATCACATCTCCTCCTCCGCAAGGGATAAGTACTAATTCACTTAAACCTAACACTTCTTTTAAAGCTTCAGTTAAAGATGTACGATGGGTAATTTTAAGAGTTTCTTCATCCTTTCCTTTTTCTAATATATATATATTCATATTTCCTTTTGGTCCTTGAATAGCTGGGTGAATTGTAAATTTGTCATAATCGACCATTGTAAACACTGTATCTAAGTGCATAAAAGCACGACATTTTGGAATTTCTATTGCTAGCACTTTTTTAATTTTATTTTGGCGACTAAATAAGTTTTTAGCTAAACGCTCAATTGCTTTAGCTGAAGTACGAGCAGATACCCCAATTGCAATTGTTTCCTCATTTAAAATCAGTTCGTCGCCACCTTCAATCGGAAATTTATAATCACGATCTAACCAAACTGGCACATCATGACTTGCAAATCGTGGATGATGTTTAATGATATATTCCATAAACAATGATTCACGTCTCCGTGCCGGTTCTCTCATTTTGTTAATTGTTAAACCGTCACCTATACTAGCTGCTGGATCACGAGTAAAATATAAATTTGGCATTGGATCTAAATAAAATGGATAATGATCTTCCATTAATTCATACAGATGCGTTTTTTTACTAGTTTCAATTTCGTTTTTCCGCACGCCACCCATAATTTTCTGAATCAATTCTTCATTTGAAAAGGAAAGTAAATATTCTTTTAAAGTTTGATGTGCAACATTTACGTCAGTCTGTCCTTCTTTTAAAATACGATCAACAAATTCTTCACGAAGTTTTTTATCAACTAACGCCTCAGCTGCTAGTTTTTCTAAATAAAGAACTTCAACACCCCGATTGCGTAATGTTTGTGCAAAATAATCATGTTCTTTTTGAATAATTGGTAAATATGGGATATCGTCAAATAATAATTGTTGCAAATAATCTGGCGTTAAATTTTCCACTTCTTTACCAGGACGTTTTAATAAAACCGTTTGTAATTCCCCAATTTCTGAAGTAACATGTATCGGATGTTTCATTTGTTGTACCTCCTTTTAAATTTGTTTGATGTCTACAAATACATAATAAACGGTACGTACTTCCTTTCTTGTGAAAGCGCTAACATTTTCAAGTGGAATATTTCACAATTTATTTTTTAAAATAATATATATTTGTATTTTTATAAGGTTTTTTGCTCCATATTTTGCAAAACAGCTATATATTACGTATATATAATGAATAACCCTTTACTAATTCATATTAAAATTTCAAAAAAAGATCCTATTTCTAATAAAAATTAGAAATAGGATCTTCACTTACATAATCAATTTCAATCTTTCTTCTAGAACCTTCCTATCCGATTGTGATCGAGAAATCACAAGGCACGTATCATTTCCACATATACATCCTACTTTTTCTTTCCAATCTAAAGAATCCAATAATACACCAATAACATGGGCATTTCCCGGTAATGTTTTAATGATTGTTAATTGCTCTACACAATCAATTTTCACAACAACTTCTTTTATTTTTTTCTTTAATTTCATATCCGTTTGTAAACTGTCTTCTGAAAAAATCTTATATATTGTTAATCCACTTGCAGAGGTTACCTTTATTAAATTTAATTCACGAATATCTCGTGAAATCGTTGCTTGTGTAACTACTACACCATGTTCTTCTAACAATTCTACTAATTTCTCTTGTGTATCTATTTCACACTCTCTTATCAATTGTTTAATTAGCCGTTGTCTTTTCTCCTTTTTCATAAAAGACATCCTTTCGAATATTATAACTTTATTATATCTTGCTATAATTTCCATTCGAAAGAGATAAAGGTAAATGTTGCGGAAACGTTCATAGTTTATAATTATCCCTCTTATATGATTTCATCCTGGACTATGTCCTGCATGTGCTTAAGAAAGGGGACTTCTGTTGGAGTACTGCTAAAAATTTCTATAGTATCTAGTATGGCAACACTAAATACATACTGCTGAATACACATCCATATGTTTCTAATTTCAATTAAATTCCCCAGAAAAATATACTAACATTTTAATCAGCCTATTCATTCTTCATATACATACTATTTATAATTCAAACACTCTTAAACAAGCTTTCTCATACAATAATAAGAACCAATCTCATATGGAAAGGAACAATATAATGAAAAAAACAAAATTAACAGGGCGCATTGTAACTCCAGAAGATCCTGAATATGATGTAGCTCGCATAAACTTAAATTTAAGTCTTCCAAAGCTCCCCTGCATAATTGTCTTCTGTCAAAATACTCAAGATGTATGCAATGCCTTGAAGTGGGCACGTGAACGTCATATACCATTTCGTGTACGAAGTGGTCGCCATAACTATGAAAACTTTTCCCTTGTGAATCGTGGACTTATTATTGATGTAAGTGAAATGAATCGAATTATAGTCCAGCAGAACAGCTTAACAGCAACCATTGAGGCTGGAGCAGACCTTGGTGCTGTTTATAAAGAGCTGTGGAAATATGGCGTCACATTACCAGCTGGCACCAGCGCCAGCGTTGGAATTGTTGGATTAACACTTGGTGGTGGCATTGGTATGTTATCACGCTTATTTGGATTAACTTGTGATCAACTATTAGAAATAGACATGGTGCAAGCAGTTGGTAAAAAAGGGGCAAGATTTATTCGTGCCAGCGAAAGAGAAAACGCTGATTTATTTTGGGCATGCTGCGGCGGTGGCGGTGGGAACTTCGGAATTGTTACATCTTTAACATTTCGTGTTCACCCCATTCAAAACGTCTCGATTTTTTCACTCACTTGGGAATGGAAAGACTTTATTACCGCATTTCAAGCTTGGCAAAACTGGGCACCTTATATAGATGAGCGTCTTACTTCATCTATTGAATTATTTTCTAAACAGAGAAATAAAATTGAAGTAAAAGGAGAATTTGTTGGTCATCCTTCGGAACTCCTCGATTTACTGGCACCTGTATTACAAGCTGGAACTCCTTCTCTGTTCATAGAAGAAGTTCCTTATATACAAGCAGTTGAATTCTTTAATAGTGGTAACATCCCAGAAAAATTCAAACGTTCTGGTTCTTATGTATATAAGACAATTCCGCTTAAAGGGATTCAAGTTCTAAAGCATTTTCTTAGTCATGCTCCAAATTCTTCAGCGAGCGTTTGGCATCAATCACTCGTAGGAGCTGTAGAAGACATTGCTCCAAGTGAAACAGCTTATTTCCATCGAAAAGCAATTATTGCTCAAGAATACCTTACATCTTGGAAATGCGACAATGAGGAACAACAAAATATACGTTGGATTAAAGATTTACGAAATGCTATGGCACCTTATACATTAGGTGATTATGTCAATTGGCCTGATATTGATATTACAGATTGGCAAAACACTTACTATGGCAAAAACTTTACAAGGTTACGTAAAGTAAAAACAGTATATGACCCTTGTAATGTTTTTCGATTCCCACAAAGCATCCCTCCCTTCCATAAATAAAATATAAATTTCTCTCACTTTTTTATTTTCTTCAAAGCCTCTTTTTATCACCTTACTAACCGAATCATCTTCCTAATTTCACGTCCTCTAGACAATGTTTTTCGCAAAAAATAAAGGGTTTTGGCACTTTATGACTAATAACAAAAATAAGGGGAAACATTTGTAAAATACAAATTTGACTGGGGGATTGGTATGATTCAAGTTCAAAATCTAGTAAAGTCATTTGGTTCATTAGACGTTTTAAAAGGGATCAATTTAGAAGTAAAAGAAAAAGAAGTTGTTGTTTTAATTGGCGCGAGCGGCTCAGGAAAAAGCACTTTACTTCGTTGTCTCAACTTTTTAGAAATGTACGATGAAGGAGAAATTCACTTACAAGGGAAACGAATTAATCCTAAAAGTACAAACTTAAACAAAGTCCGCGAAAATGTTGGAATGGTATTTCAACATTTTAACCTCTTTCCACATATGACCTCATTAGAAAACATCATAGAAGCACCTATTCATGTAAAAAAAATGGACAAAACAAAAGCGAAAGAAATTGGAACCGACCTATTACAAAAGGTTGGATTACAAGACAAAGCAAACGTGACACCTCACCTTTTATCTGGTGGACAAAAACAACGTGTTGCGATCGCACGCGCACTTGCAATGAATCCTAAAATCATGCTATTTGATGAACCTACATCTGCTCTTGATCCTGAACTTGTTGGAGAAGTACTCCAAGTTATGAAAGAGCTTGCTGGTGAAGGAATGACAATGGTAATCGTCACCCATGAAATGAACTTTGCACGGGATGTAGCAGATCGCGTCATTTTTATGGATAATGGACAAATTGTAGAGGATGCACCACCAGAACAATTTTTTTCAGCACCGTCAAATGAGAGAGCAAAACAGTTTTTACGAAACATTTTATAGAGAGGGACTTCTCTCCCCACGAATACTTAAACCATTAAAACTCATACGGGTGGCCTAATTGCCCCACCCATGGAAACTTTCCATAGCAATTAAGATACGGCTGTTTACCCCGTATGTGCAGGATGAATATATAGGAGGGGTTTTGATGAGAAAGAAAATACTTACTGTTTTTGCAGCAATTACACTATGTGTATCCTTCGTCCTTGGAGCCTGTAGTAAGGAAACTTCAACAAATGAAGGGAAAGAGTTTCGCTACGCAATGAGCGGCTTATATAAACCTTTTAATTTCAAAGAAAATGACGGAAAACTAGTTGGTTTTGATGTCGAAATTGGTGAGGCACTCGCAAAAAAAATGGGAATGAAGCCTGTTCCAGTTACAAATCCTTGGGAAACATTGATTCAAGGTCTAAAAGCAAAAAAATATGACGTCATATTAGGAAGTATGGCAATTACAGAAGACCGCCTAAAAGCCGTTAATTTTACGAATCCATACTATCGCTCTGGTGCACAAATTTTCGTAGCTAAAAAGAACAATTCCATTTCTTCAGTAGAAGACTTAAAAGGAAAAAAAATCGGTGTTGTAAAAGCTAGTACATTTAAAACACTTGTGGAAAAACATACAGATCAAATCACAGAATACGACAGTGACATTACAGCTCTTATGGATTTGGAACCGGGCCGAGTAGATGCTGTTATTACGGATCAAATGGTTGGTCTTCGTATGATAAAAGAAGGAAAATCAAATATAAAAGAAGCTGGCAAACCATTAAATCTTGAGGAAATGGGAATTGCAATTCGCAAAGATGATAAAGAGATGGTGAAGAAAGTAAACAAAGCATTAGAGGAAATTATTAAAGATGGCACATATGAAAAAATCAGTAAAAAATGGTTTGGAAAAAATATTCTTGGAGAAGAGGAAAAGACAAAATAAAATGATTTACCCTTCTAAAAAACAAATCATTTTTAATCCATAAGCGATGCCCCACCTCAGCCGTGGGGTATTTGCATCTATTTCCTAAAATAAATTCTATATTGAGGTGACGTTGATGATTGAAATTTTCATATCTACATATCCAACATTTCTAAAAGCAATTGTCATGACTTTACAATTAACATTAACTTCATTATTACTTGGTTCATTAATCGGACTTCTATTCGCCTTTTTTCGTATTTCCAATAATAAAATTTTAAATAGTATTGCACACATATATATTGCTGTTATCCGAGGCACACCATTAATCGTTCAAATCATGATTCTTTATTTCGGCATTACGTCTATTATCGTTCTGTCTTCATTTTGGGCTGGTGCCATTGCTTTAGCAATTCATAACGGTGCATATATTACAGAAATTTTCCGTGGCTCCATTCAATCGGTCGATCGCGGCCAATTAGAAGCGGCTCGTTCTTTAGGAATGTCCTATCCACTCGCTATGCGCCGTATCATTTTACCGCAAGCATTTCGATTATCAATCCCACCGCTCGGAAACCAATTTGTCATTGGATTAAAAGATTCTTCCCTTGTCGCATACGTAGGAATGTCTGAGCTTTGGGGATCCGGTTTATCTATAGCTGCTGGAAACTTTAAGCAACTTGAAACATACATTGTTGTTAGTGCCTATTATCTTGTACTCGTCCTTTTGTTTACTTACCTCGTAAATCTCTTAGAGAAAAAACTTCAGCGTAAACAAAGTAATTCTATACAAGTAAATAAAGAGAAAGAAAAAGCAGTCTCTTTATAGGAAGAATTGTAGCAACCCTTTCATCTTTTAGATTGAAAAAGGAATCAATGAAAAGTTACTATTACATGCAAAAAAACAATCAAAATACAAACTAAAAAAAGCAAGCTACTTTTTAGGTAGCTTGCTTTTATAGTTAAAGGGTTCTAAATAATCTATTCCAGAATCATGGATTCACTTTTTTGATAGTTTCCTGTTCTTCTATATGCTCCTCACGATATGCAATATTATCAGGGTCTAACCCATTCCCTAAAGAACCATAGAAATGTTCCCTATGAGGATCAACTAATTCACTGCCTTGATAATATACGCGAGGTGTGTTCCAAAGTGCTGCCATTGCTTTCGTCATCGGCATTTCATGATAACGCTCCGGCCACATTTCTTTAATTTTTTCTTTTACTAATGGGTAATACTTAGAACTCATAGCAGGGAACAAATGATGTTCCGTATGATATGAGAAGTTAAAATGCAAAACATCAACCCAGCGCGGCACTGTTACAGATAAACAGTTAGCTAATGGATCATTTACAGGAACAATTGGATTTAAACGGTGATTTGTTGCAATATAGCCCATTACAATAAAGTTTGCAATGAGTAATGGAATCACATAAGCAAACAACCACTTCGTAGGCCCCATAATAAATAGCAAACTAATCCAAACCGTCCATGGCAAAAGAAGTTGAAGCCATACAGACTTCTGATTCGATGACTTAAATTCTTTTATAAAATGAAAGAACATACGAGTTGAATGTATTGTAAATTGAATTGTTAGTGACAGAAAACTGAAGAAAGAACGCACATGCAAGGGCATACGATACACCCATCTTAAAAATTTACTCTTCTTCATCTTTTCAAGTGTTGGCCACGCATCAGGGTCATGTTCTTCATGCTGTGTATGAACATGGTGCGTCGCATTGTGCCATTTTCTCCACAATTTCGGTCCTGTAGATAATGGCATAAATGCAATTGCCCCTAAAAAATCACGAAGCCATGCTTTTCTTACAACTGTTCCGTGCAAGATTTCATGTCCTAAAAATCCAAGTGAAGCAAAACATAACCCTAGAACAATTGCAATTCCAAGATTTGCCCACACATTCAAATCGAATAAACCAATCGCTATTAACCCAGCTACCGCCACAAGTAAATAAGCCAGTCCACCAAACAAACGAGTTGGAACTGGTTTAAATGCTTTTTTTGGCAAATGCGGCGATACACGTGCTGCATACCATCCAAACGTATGAAGCTCCTTCATCCTTTTGCCCCTTTCTTATGCCGCGCTTACGCAACTTGCATAAATCAATTCTTGTTTCCAGATTGATAATACTAGTTAATTACAAAAAGCATTTATAATAAGTAAATCATACTCACTCTATCGTCACTCATTTTCGCTTTTATTATCAATGAAAAACATTTCTCTTTTTACTCTTTATCAACCTTTCCACATGATGAATCATATCAATAGACTTTCCATATTGTCAATAACTTTTATGACCTAGTAATAAAATGTGGTTATATTTTTATAATAATATTTTATTTCACCAAAGGAAAAGCATAGGTTTTATAAGCTTTTATCCATTATATATATAAATACTTTCACATATAAGAAAGTCTGCTTCACTCAAGAAAAGCTTATATATGAACATCAATAATTCTTTATAGAATCGACTGTCATTTAAAATAACCTTATAAAGGAATACTCATTTTTATTATATTAGAATAATATTTATGTTTTGTAAATATTTAAAACTTATTCTTAATTTCTTCTGTTCACTGTACAGTATCTCCTTCTCCTAGATTGAAAATAAGCTACATGAATTTTATATAAATTGGAAAAAATAAGTAGTAAATTATTTTAAAACAGGAGGGACATACGATGACAAACAATTCATTTCCCCAATTTCCAGAACCGTACTGGCGCGATTCTACTTCATTCCCTATTTTCCCCAAGCTATCAGAAAATATAAAAGCAGAAGTTGCAATTATTGGTGCTGGAATTACAGGCATCACAACTGCTTATTTACTTGCAAAAGAGGGCATGAAAGTTGTTTTAATCGATTCCGGAAATATTTTAAATGGAACGACAGGCCATACGACTGCAAAAATCACTGCACAACACGATCTCATTTATGATGAGCTCATTGATCATTTTGGAGCTGATCAAGCGCGCCTATACTATGAGGCAAACGAAAAAGCATTGCAATTTATAAAAGAAACAGTCCGAACAAATAACATTGATTGTGACTTTACTGAAGAGGACGCCTACTTATATACAACTTGCAATGACGGATTACGGAAATTAACAAAAGAATATGAAGCTTATAAAAAACTAAATATTCCTTGTGACTATGTAGAGTCCATTCCACTTCCTATCTCAGTTCAGGGAGCACTTGTTATGAAAAAACAAGCACAGTTCCATCCTCTTCATTATTTAAAGAACCTTGTTGAACAGTTTATTGAAGCAGGCGGAACAATCTATGAGCAAACCACTGCAATCGATATCGAGAAAGGATTCTATCCGCAAGTCATTACAAAAGATGGCCATCGTATTACATGTGGATATGTCGTCTCCTGTTCTCATTTTCCTTTCTATGATGCAAATAGCTTTTTCTTCACAAGAATGTATGCAGAACGTTCCTACGTTCTAGCTATAAAAGCAAAAAAAGATTATCCCGGAGGCATGTATTTAAGCATAGACACTCCTACACGCTCCTTACGTTACACAACAGTAAATGGAGAAAAAATTATTCTTGTTGGGGGTGAAAGTCATAAAACAGGACAAGGAATCAATACAATGCTTCATTATGAAGCATTGCACTCTTTCGCAGAAGAAACATTTGGAATAGATGCAATCCCTTACAGATGGTCAGCACAAGACTTAATTACCCTAGATAAACTACCTTACATCGGCCATATTAATGAAAATAATCCAAATATATTCGTTGCAACAGGTTATCGAAAATGGGGGATGACAACAGGAACTGCTGCAGCTCAACTACTAAAGGACTCTATTACAAAAATAGATAACCCGTATAAAGAACTCTTTGCCCCATCACGATTCCATGCAGATCCAGATATAAAAACATTTGTTTCTCAAAACCTTGATGTGGCAAAACATTTGATCGAAGGCAAGTTAGAATTTGCTCTGCGTAAACCAGAAGATCTTGAAAATGGTGAAGGTGCCGTTGTAAGAGTACATGGAAAACGTGCAGGCGCTTATAAAGACAACGAAGGAAAATTGCATATTGTTGATACGACCTGTACACACCTTGGCTGTGAAGTAGAATGGAATAGCGGTGATTGTACGTGGGATTGTCCTTGTCATGGATCACGCTTTTCAATTGAAGGAGATGTAATTGAGGGGCCGGCAGATAAGCCGTTAAAACGGGTTGATGGAGAATAAAGTTAACTAAAACAAACAGAGCACCAATCTACTGGTGCTCTTTCTCAAATAACATATCCCGAAACAAGCCATTCAACCTCTCAACCTCAATGCCCTTTCCCTTTTCAATACCTTTCACATACTCTTGATAATACTTTATCTGCCCCTCTAAAAATTCATTTAATACGATAATCTTCGGACCAGCGTCTAACTCAACACCATCCTTTTTCTTTAGTAGTAAATCTTCAATTTCATCAAAAAGCTCTTGTTCTAGCGACAATTCAGTAATGAATCGTTCAAATTCTACAGGCGGCAATGTCCCTTTCTCTTCTAACCATTTGCAAGCTAAAATAGGGCGCAATACATAGAAGTACTTTTTCAACTTCACGCTCTCTCCTTGTAGAAATTCACGATAGTTTTTTGAAGCCATATGTAAGTAGTGATACATCGTTGCTTTAGGATCAAAATCATTTTCGCTCATTTTCTGTAGACGCTCTGGAAGATCAGAGTTCTTAGAATAAAAGATTGGAGAACGGATCCATTCTAATAGTGCTGGATTTGATTTTGCAAATAACTGCAGAGCTTTTCTAATATCCCAACCGCTTATGTCTAAAGCATCACTAATTGGATACTCAATCACATCACGTTTTTCATTAATAGATAAATACCAGTCTACTGAATGAATGTATACAAATCTAACATCATAATCACTATCTTTCGACTGAAATCCCCATGCACGACTTCCAGATTCGACAGCAAATAAAATTTTCACATTGTTCTCTTTTTCAATTTTCTGTAATTCTAATTGAATTTTATCCCTCATATATATCATCCTCATTTTCTGATCATTTCCCTGGAAATTCGACAAATATAATCTACTTATTATTGGCGTGTTATTCTACTTTTAACATCAATATCTCAGTAACTCTATAGTATGTATCATAACTAAATTTAAAAGGAAGCTGCTAGGCCTTCCCTGGCAGCTCTATAAACATTTCATTTTTGTTGCTCGCTAACAAGCTTTGCAATTCGCTCAAACTCACCCTGAATTTCATTTTTATACATATCTACTTTTGTAAAATCCATCGCAGCAATATAAATCCGTTCTAATTTATCTCGAACTGCTTTTGCCTTCGCTAAGAACGACATTGCTTCACTCATTTTTGTTTTGTATTGAATGGAAACATCCCGAATTTCTGTTGCATATTTTTCATCCGTTCCTGGCGTAACGATGAGATCATACATATCAATAATCTCATCACCTTCTCGCTCTGGAAAATATTCATGTGGCGCGGTGCTGTCAAAGATCGCAAAACCTAATTCTCTTACAATAATCATATCTAGGCTATTTGGATCAAAGCCGCAATGATATACTTCAACTTCAAATCCTTTCTCTTCCGCTGCCCCTGCTAATTTTTTTAACATCGTTGATTTTCCTGAACCCGGGCGTCCTTTTATAAAATAACGATGCGGGATATCTTCTGTTAAATTTGGAACGAAATCAACCGCCCCTTTTGGTGTTGCTGCCCCTAAGAAACGGTGCTTTACCACCGCTTGTTTTCCTTTGTTATCTGCAAATAACTTTTGTATAAGCTGCTTTGTTAATTCATTCGCTTTTTGAAAATCAATATTATCAATATAAATTCTCTCCCAATCATCATGTATAGCTAACGCCTCTTTAAAACAAGCATACGCTGATTGAAATGCATCGCTCGCTTCAGAAATATAATGTGTAATTTCACCTTTATGTTTTCGTAATTTCTCTGAATCCCATGCAACTCCTAAGTTCACGTATTCCTCTACAACTCCAGGTATTTTTGGCTCAATGACATGTGGTACTGTTCCATCTACAATTCCTACTTTTAATTTTGGAATAATAACACCATCGATGGATTTATTATCAGACGAACAATGTAACAGTTCAATATCATATCCTCTTCCAACCCACTCACGCCCAATTGCTTTCATCAATGAGGATTTCCCTGTCCCTGGACCACCTTTCAAAATGAAAAGTCTTTCCAATTCCCTTACATTTTCCTCATATAAACTATAAAAACCTCTCGCGGTATTTCCTCCAGCATAATAATTTAAAATTTTCCCTGTCACTGCCCTCACTCCTTTATAGCAGTCTACTTACATAAATTACAATATGCACGACGCTTCAATTGGGTGAATACCTATTTTTTATTCTTGCAACAAAAAAGCAGAGATCATCATTGACCTCTGCTTCGATATTTTCGATTTAAATTAAGAAAAAACTGTTCAATCCGAGGACGAACCCATGCAAAATAATCTTTATCTTTCTTTTTCTTACAAATAATTTCTTTTCCATCAACCATTCCGACAAGCTCTAGTTCTAACAATTGCCTCGTAAATTCTAGAATATTCACTTCTTCTTTTGGATACTCTTCCTTTAGCTTTTCTTCAATTTCTCCCAATAAAAATCCGTCACGCATCATTGCAAGTGCATCAATCCAAAGTGGCGGCATTTCATATTTTTCTCCTGTAATTGTATCCTTTACAATATAATTCTTTTGATCTTTTCGAAATTGAATAGTGTGTAAACATACGGTCGAATTTAATGTTAGTTCCATCGTACCACCTCTGTCATAATATCAGCATAGAAAAAAGGATGCATGTGCACCCCTCTTTTTTAATTCACATAAAACCCAATTCAATATAAACATTCATACAAGTAAAAACTACAAACCGGTACATGAGTAATAAAACTACATGTCGATATTTTCCTCCATTATAAACTAAGTTTTTTATAAAAAAAAGCATTCTTGAAGCTTTTTATAAAATGTTTATATTTACACAACAAGAGCACTTTTCTGAAAAGTACTCTTGTCTTTAAATTCTATATAGTTGGCAATGTCACTTCTACTTTTGTCCCTGTGCCAATGTTACTTTTGAATTGAATCATCCCTTGATGCTCTTCAATAATTTTATTTGTAATGATTAAACCAAGACCAGTTCCATTTTCCTTTGTCGTATAAACAGACTTTCCAAGTCTCTCTATTCTTTCGCTATCCATACGTTTTATAGGCAGAAATTCTCAAATCTCCACCATGCATCATCGATTCAATCCCATTTTTCACAAGATTTAATAAGACTTGCTTTAATTGTTTTTCATCACCCTTTATATCAGGTAACACCTCATCTACTTGTATATGTATTTTTACAGCGTACTGCATTGCATAACTTTCCATCAAATGAACAACATATAACAGAACTTTTCGCATATCACATAATTGATACATTGTTGGTTTCGGTTTTCCAAGTAACATTAACTCACTAACAAATCCATTGATTCTCTCAATTTCCTGCAGCATAATATCATAACTAGCATTATCAGCTAGATTGCGCTCTTTTTGAATTTGAGTAAAGCCCTTTAAAGTCATTTCTATCTAACTTTTACGTCATGTGAAATTTCTAGTAGTATTATCCTATATAAAATGGCTATACTATTTTTATTCTAACTTCCTTTCATACCATAACACTAAAAGAGGGAGTGAACAAACTCCCCCTGTTAACAATTACACAAAATGAAACCTTAATCAGTGGAAGCCTCATTCCACACTGATTATTAGTCCTCACCAATCTGGTTTTTACAGTCAGTTGATCCACCACCTAACCTCTTCGCTTTCGCTGAACTTTGAGGTGGAGGTCTTACTGCCCACAAATGGCGGGATAAATTATATCCACTTCACCCGCTCATGAAGCAATCCATCCGTAAATGAATTATCACCCATCACAAAATCTTTCATATAAACATGTAAATATTCACCATACTTACTTTTTGTATTAAGTAATAATTCCTCAACATAATACACACCTGGTGAAAATATATCTAGCAGTAAACTGGACAAACCAGCATAGATTCCGCAACCAACTTGAAAATAAGTCGCGTTTGTCTTATATTTCTGGAAAACTTCACTACTATTCATTACATTGTACATATATTTTTCATTGTCTTCATAGACAAGTAACACACCAACTAAATCTTCTCCGGCTATTTCTTCCTCTGCTGGATTAAAAACTTTTCGATTCCAATTCCATAATTTATCCACATCATCTAGATTTTTTCGAATTAAATCTGTTGTATATTCATTAATACGATAAAGAAAACCCACTTCCATATCAAATGTTTTACCAAGAATCAGAACTTCTTCATGTGGCATTAGGCAACCATGAAACTCTTTCTCTCCTAATCTCACTTTATATTCCGAAGCATATACATCCTCATAAAAATAGATGGGCAAATGATGACTCACATACATTGGATAACTTAATATTGCTTCATCAAGAAAACGTTCTACCGCCCATGAAGCATAAAGTGTATTAGGTTTTATAAGACTTTGGTCTGCAAAGAAAGAATAATCATGCTCTATAATATAACACGCACGTGGTTTTTTTCCCGGTTGTTCTTTCATAAGCTGTACAACCATCCATTGAACAACACCAGGATTCATTCCCGATCCTATGATAGCTCTTGTATTTGTAAAATTATTTTTTTCCTTTTCAAATCTCGTATAACGTTCTGTAAGCTGAAACCCCTTTAAGCTATCATCCTGATCCACCTGCTCATTCTCCAAAGCTGAATTTACATACGAAATACCTAATTCATTACAACAACTAAGTATACGAATCGTATCTGCTCCGGAAACGTCGATAACTACACCAGCATCCGTTTTCTGCAAATGCTGTTTAAACAGTATTGTATTTTGAAGATCCATTTCATGAAGAAAGAATTTCCCCTTTAAATTCGGAAATAATTCGTCATAATAGCTTTTTTCCTTTTGCTTTATATCAACGAGATGAAACTTTAAATCTTTTATCATAGAATAGATGGGATCATTTATATTCGCCACAGTTTGATTTAAAACTGCCAATACTGCTTTAGCGGCTCCTCCCCCACTACCAAGTAATGTAATTGAAAAAGAATGTCTAAGCTGACTCACCCTGAAAACCCCTTTAATATTTAGTTAGATAACACATAATCTATTCAATTTTGAAAGGATAGCTTGGACATAATAAACATGCTCGTACACATTTTTTATTATAAAAATATACCTTTCTCTCTTACTAATCCATGATTAAATATTTAATCAGTGAGGAGATGTCTTCATCCCTCACTGATAGTTAGCCCTCACCAATCGGGCTTTTACGGGATAAAAATAGACTCGACCTTTTCTTTTACACACATAAAAGAAAAAGCAAGCCTTCTTAACAAGCTTACGGAAAATGAACCGATTTTACATGTTGAATATTTAAATATACTTTTTCATCACGCGCCTTGATCAATTCAATATGACCATCTTCAATTTTCGTCATCTTCCCAATTTTATTTGAATGTTCGCCTAAATCAAACACCATAATTTTCCTTGCCATTTTGATTAGTTGTTCTTCAAATGTTCTAGCTAGTGTAATATTTAATGGATTAACTGAAAGCTCATTTTTATTGAGGGAATACGGAATTTGATTTTCTTGATAGGGGATTAACCATTTTAGATGTTTTAAAGAAATATATACTGTTTTGTACACAGGGCTATAGAATACTAAATAATCATTCATAACACTTGCAACATAACCATGAATAGGATAACCACCAGCTACATAAATCTCCGTAAAAATCCCTTTAGATGTGCTCAGTACTTTTCGAAGGGAAATTGACGGTGATTCTCTTTTAATAACAGAATCTGTTTCTGGCTTGTGTATTTCGGTCACAAGACTCGCCAAAAATTTATAATATTGAATATGATATAAGGAAATATAGATGTAGTCTTTCCCATCATAAATAACAACAATATCATTGCCTACATCAATTAATAATCCTTTAAACCTTTTCTCGCCAATTAATTTAACATAGATATATTCTCCAATATTTTTGCTTAGTTCGTTCACCTGTATCCTCCTTTCTCCAAAGCGTAACTTCCTCTTTATCTCTCATTCACATGTAGCTAAAAAAGAATAATAGGGGGCTAAAACATGTATGCAAAGTGACACAATGCTCTCTTTCTATCTGTATGAATAGTAGAGGAGGGCATTTAGACTATAGTAAAATAATAGCAATTGAACAAAAAACATTCGCCACTACCTATTCCATACTGCCCCCTCTTATTTATCAAACATTACTCTTCTTCATCTTTATTAGTTTTAACGATTTGATTTACGTTTTTAATGTGAAAGTTAATAACGTAAATTACCTCATCACGGTTCACTAATGTAACGTATTCTTCATTTACATCACTTAATAAACCTTCTACGCTTTCTGGTCCACCGCGATTAATTTTGACCCATTTATACTTAAGACTACCTAGTATCTCTTGAAACGTTGCACCATCCGCATAGGATTGCTCAATAAAATAAGGATTTAACCCTATCTCTTTTGCCTTTTTTACAACACCCTTTACATGCTTCTGTTGATAATAAATGACCTCTCCTGTATTTCCTTGAAGAACGAGATAATCATCACCTACTGCCAGCAACACACCTGTACGGCTTTCTGGTCCACCAAGGTTTACTTTTACACCTTGATAAACCAAGCTTTTTATTTGATTTTCAGGAAATATATTTTCCAATTTCATCCCTCCTTCCCCTCTTTTGTTATTATTTGGATCGATTATATCGACTTGATTGTCTTGTTGCTCTTGCTCTTGAATATTGAACATATGCTGTCTGATCGGATTTTTGGTTATTTGACTGATAATCATCTTCTTCTAGTGCTTGCAGACCATAATTCATACTTTTAATATGGAAATGTGGAATCTGTACAACTTCCTCTTTTACAATTAATGTCACATATTCAGAAGAAACATCTTGTAGAATTCCTTCAATCTTTTCTGGACCGCCGCGGTTAATTTTCACCCAACGATACTTTAAATTTTGAAGTAAGCCTTGAAAATCTTCACCTTGTGCAAATGTTGGTAAAACTCCAATGTCTGCAGCAACATCTTTCGCATTTTTTGTAATACTTTTTAGATGTTGAAACTGATAATAGTAAAACGTTCTGTTTTCACTCAATAAAATAAAATGATCCGAATACACTGCGACCACTGTACCTTTTTGAGACTCTGGTCCACCTCGATTCACTCTAACACTCTCTCCAATCAATCCATACAGCAAATCACTACTAATCGTGCTCATGAGAAAACCCCTTTCATTGTTTTATAAGTCGTTTGCACTGATAGTATATGTATCTGTACAGGTTACGTTCTCTATGATTGTCCCATTATATAAAAATATGTTTTTAACACGGGGGTACATCTATCCAATATGTATATCTCTGATGTACAAAAGACTAGCATGGCTTCTATCAATACCCAGCATGTCATTAGCCGCCATTTATGCACACAATTTTACTATTTCATCATAAAAAAATACCGTTTCAAGATACTTATCCTACAGATCTTGAAACAGTATTTATAAAGTGAAACTTTACTTAGTGGAGGATTTTTCATCCTCCATTAATATTAGCCCTCACCAATCGGGCTTTTACGGGCAGTTTATTCTCCACCTAGCTTCTTTACTTTTGTTGAAATTAAAGTGGGAATATTACTGCCCACAAATAGCAGGATAAAAATGATTCTGTATCATTTTTCATAGAGTACTACGCTATAGGCCCATGAGTTTTAATCTTCGTCCTTTACATCCATATCCTCTGGAATTGGCTCATTTAATATTTCTTCTACTAACTGTTTATATTTTTCCATTTGCTCTAAATGCGTATTGAACTGTTCTTTATTCAGCAAATATTGCTCACCGTCATACACGGCTCGAATTCGTTTTTGCTGAACCAATTCTTCAATGTAAGATTCCGGAATATTTAAATATTCTGCTGCTTCTTTTACCGTTATATACAATTGTTTCATTCCCTTATTATTTTTTATGTCTACATTATTATAAAAGATTTTTATAAATAAAATAAAAAGATTTTGTAAATACAAATCAAAAAGCAGGTAGATGCATTCCATATATTGTATAATAATATAGTAAGTATTAAAAAAATATAGATGGCATTTATCCATTTACACAAAGGAGAGTTAAACATATGGCTACTCGTCACATCATTACAATGTTAGAGCAATCATTACAAACTGAAACAACAAATACTGCTTCTCAGCTTTCTAAAGCTTTACCAAAAAGAATCATTGAGCAAACAAAGGCTGCAAATGAAAGCGTAAACTATAATACAATTGGAGAATGGTATAAACATCATTTCATATTTCAACAAGATGATTTCCTTTGGGCTAAATATGCTTACTATGATGCATACTGTGAAGCGTTACAAAACCAGGGACATCTTACAAAACGTGTACGTCACATACTAGAATCTATGGCTAGAAAACACGGGAAACAATATATTGCCTCTGTGCAAAATAAGCAGTTTCCTGATCAGTACGCACAAGGAACAGCATAATTTTCCTTGTCTATAAAAAATATGAACCACAAAAAAAGATTTACAAATCAAACGTTCACGTCTTTTACATGTATTCTCTTCTCAAAATACATGTAAAAGACGTGAACTGAAGAAACCAGTGTAATACAAATGATAAAAAACATAGTAATTATATAAATACCCAGCCTACTTCCTTACTTAATAAAGATTAGGAAAGTAACTGGGTGTTTATCTATTAAAAAGATATTTATTTCAAATCTCTCATAATTCATTTACATATTCTTCTCTATTTATTTCTTTCCACTCTTTAAACTTCTCAACACGACCCATTATTTCATCATTTGCTTAATAATTTCTCGGTTACGCTGCTTGAAAACATCATTATGGGAAGAAACCATTCCATATTCACTCGCATCTGGTTGAATAAATTGTTTTGCTTTATTTACAGCATTTCCAGCATCTTGGAAAGCACCCGCAATTAAATGCAATTTCCCTTCATGCTTTAAAATATCTCCAGCAGCATATAGCCCTTCTATTGAAGATTCACTGTTCGCACTCCCGGCAATAAAATAATTATCAACGATTTCAACATTTAGTTCACTATTTTCCAATAATGTCATATCACGTTCATACCCATGATTAATAATGACTTCGTCAATAGGTAAATGAGAAACTTCACCTGTTTCATGATTCGTTAACTCAATATATTCAATTGCTTCGTGATTATCATCAGCCATCAACTTTGTAATCGACGTATTAAAGAGACAATCCACTGAACTATTCATAAGCTGAGTAACTTGTGCTTCATGACCAGCTAAGGCATCTTTTCTATATGTTAAATAAACCTTTTTCGCAATGGGCTCTAATTCATTTGCCCAATCGATCGCTGAGTTTCCTCCACCTGAAATAATTACAGTCTTATCTTTAAAACCCTTTAAAGATTTGACAGTATAATTTAAATTTGATACTTCAAACCTCTCTGCACCTTCAATTGCTAACTTTTGTGGTTTTAATATTCCACTTCCAGTAGCTACAATAACTGTTTTTGAAAAGTGCTTTTGACCAGAGAAAGTTGTTAGCACAAAAACTCCCTCTTCATTCCGAGTGATTGACTCTACCTTTTCATTCAACACTACTTCTGGATGAAATGTTAACCCTTGCTCCACAAGCTGCTCAATTAACTGCGCTCCAGTAACTGGTGGCAATCCCCCGATATCCCAAATCATTTTCTCAGGATAAACATGTACTTTCCCACCTAACTGTGGTTGAAATTCAATTATTTTTGTTTTCATTTCCCTAAGCCCACTATAAAACGCTGAGTAAAGCCCTGCTGGACCTCCTCCAATCACGGTCACATCAAATAATTCTTCTGGATTCATTTATGTTCACTCCCAGGCATCAAATATAATTGATTATCATTCTCGATAAAATATAACCTTTTCCCTTCAGGTTTTCAATCAAAATAACTATTGACAATAGAAAAATATAAAATTATATTATTAAAGAATCGATATTGATAATCATTATCATTTTGTAAACTATTAACAAATTTGCAGGGAAAATAGCGGCTCGTTTATTTATAGATCCCTCAAGTATTTTATTATAATAAATCTCAATATCAAGATTTATAAGATTCCTTAGCTACTAAGTGCAAGACATCTATCCCGTTAGAAAGCTATATACTACATACAATTTTATAAAAAGGAGAAAGAAAAAATGAAAAAGTTATTCATTTCACTGACAGTTCTATTCGTACTCGTTATGAGTGCTTGTAGCAACGGTTCGACAGATAAGAAAAACGATTCAAATGCAAAGGGAAGCAAATCAGAAACAATTACATACCAATCTGAGAATGGTAAAGTTGAAGTTCCTGCAAATCCAAAACGCGTTGTTGTACTATCATCATTCACAGGTAACGTAATGTCTTTAGGTGTAAACCTTGTTGGTGTAGATTCATGGTCTAAAATGAATCCGCGTTTTGAGAATAAATTAAAAGATGTTACAGAAGTATCTGATGAAAATGTTGAAAAAATTATCGAATTAAATCCAGATTTAATCATTGGTTTATCAAACATTAAAAATATCGATAAGTTAAAGAAAATCGCTCCTACTGTAACATTCACATATGGGAAAGTTGACTACTTAACACAACATTTAGAAATCGGTAAACTACTAAATAAAGAAAAAGAAGCAAAAGCTTGGGTTGATGATTTCAAAAAACGTGCTGCTGCTGCAGGAAAAGATATTAAAGCAAAAATTGGTGAAGATACAACCGTTTCTGTTATTGAAAACTTCGACAAACAAATCTATGTATTCGGCGATAACTGGGGCCGTGGAACAGAAATCCTGTATCAAGAAATGAAATTAAAAATGCCGGAAAAAGTAAAAGAAAAAGCGCTAAAAGATGGCTACTATGCATTATCTGCTGAAGTTCTACCTGAGTATGCTGGGGATTACTTAATTATAAGTAAAAACAACGATACGAATAATTCATTCCAAGAAACAGAATCGTACAAAAACATTCCAGCTGTTAAAAACAATAAAGCATTTGAAATAAACGCGAAAGAATTCTATTTTAATGATCCAATCACATTAGATTTCCAACTAGATTTCTTCAAGAAAAGCTTTCTTGGTAAATAACACAACAATGAGGAATTCTTATTTAAAGAATTCCTCTTCCTTTATTCTATGAAAAGAAAAGATGTGAAACTAATGACAAAAGACAATCTACGTTCCACTTCCTTTGTATACAAGCTCATTTTAGGAACCATTGTGTTCTTTATTATATTTATGGTTGCCATGGTATTTGGCGCAGCAGATACCACTATAAAGGATGTATGGATAGCGCTGACTTCTAACGCTAATGGAGAAAAGTTCTCCATTATCCGTGAACTTCGCTTACCACGTGAAATTGCAGCCATTTTTGTTGGAGCTGGGCTCGCTGTTTCTGGTGCGATTATGCAAGGTATAACGCGAAATCCACTCGCTGATCCAGGATTACTCGGGCTAACTGGTGGTGCCAACGCTGCCTTGGCAATTACACTTGCCCTTATTCCTTCTGTAAACTATTTTTATATAATGATTGCTTGTTTTATCGGTGCTGCTATCGGCGCCATTATGGTTTTCGGAATTGGTATGATGAAAAAAGGCGGGCTTTCTCCTCTTCGTATTGTACTTGCTGGCGCCGCGGTTTCAGCATTTTTAGTCGCGATTTCAGAAGGAATCGGGATTTATTTTAAAATCTCACAAGATGTATCCATGTGGACTGCCGGAGGCGTAATCGGAACATCATGGAACCAATTACAGGTCATTGTTCCAGTTATTTCAATCAGTATATTCATTGCAATCTTATTTTCAAAGAAATTGACGATTCTTAGCTTAAGCGAAGAAGTAGCAATAGGACTCGGTCAAAAAATCATCGTCATTAAAATCATTCTTTTTATCGTTATCATTTTACTTGCCGGTGCTTCTGTTGCACTTGTTGGAAATATGGCATTTATCGGTTTAATGGTACCTCATATGGTCCGCCCTATTGTCGGACCAGACTATCGATTTGTGCTACCGATGTCTGCCATTGCTGGTGCTTCTTTTATGCTATTAGCTGACACACTTGGACGCACAATCAACGCTCCATATGAAACACCAATAGCGGCCATTATCGCAATTGTAGGTTTACCATTCTTCCTATTCATCGTACGTAAAGGAGGAAGGTCGTTCTCATGATTCAACAATCTAAAAAACAACGAGTAATCGTACTTGCCTTACTCCTGCTTATTGCAGCAACCATTACAATTGGAATGGGCCTAGGAGCAGCTTCATTGTCCTATGATAGACTGCTACCTACACTTTTTGGCCAAGGTACATTTAAAGAAGAATTTATTTTATTTTCTCTTCGATTACCACGAATTGTGATTACACTATTAGCTGGTATGGCACTTGCCTTATCAGGAGCTATACTACAAGGTATAACGCGTAATGATCTAGCCGAGCCTGGTATTATCGGTATTAACTCAGGGGCAGGCGTTGCAATTGCCCTTTTCTTTTTATATTTTCCAATAGACGCAGGCTCATTTGTTTACTTGCTACCAATCGTTGGATTTATCGGTGCCTTTATTACAGCCTGTCTCATCTATGGATTTTCATACAGTAAAACTGCTGGGCTTCAACCGATAAGACTGACATTAACAGGAATTGGATTTACGTTCGCTCTTTCCGGAACGATGATTGTACTTATTTCATCTGCTGAACGTGCAAAAGTAGACTTTATCGTAAAATGGATTGCCGGAAACATTTGGGGAGATGACTGGGTTTTTGTTTTCGCACTCATTCCATGGCTAGCTGTACTCATTCCATTTACTTTCTATAAAGCAAACCGATTAAATCTCCTTGCATTAAATGAGCATGTAGCAATTGGTGTTGGTGTCGCACTCGAAAAAGAACGCCGCTCACTCCTTATAGCAGCCGTTGCATTAGCAGCTTCTGCCGTTTCAGTCACAGGGGGAATCGCCTTTATCGGACTTATGGCTCCTCACATCGCAAAATCTTTAGTCGGGCCGAGGCATCAATTATTTCTTCCTGTTGCCATTTTAATCGGGGGATGGCTATTGTTACTTGCAGATACAATTGGTCGTCATATTGTAGAGCCAAGTGGAATTCCAGCGGGGATTATGGTCGCTTTGATTGGTGCTCCTTATTTTATGTATTTGTTACTTAAGAAATAAAAATAAAATCCCTTGAGAGTCGATTTGTTCTCGAGGGATTTTTTCTATTTACTAATTCTATTGTTGCCCATACCCATCAAACTTCTTCGCCAATCTTGCCATCTCTTTCTCTGGCAACAATTTTGGCTCTCCAATGCACTTCGTTTGATAATAAATTTGCGCGCAAAATTCAATTTCCTCCGCAACAGTAAACGCCATTTTTATATTGTTCCCACCGGCCATTAAGCCGTGATTAGCAAGTAAAACCGCACGGCGATCAATCATTCCTTCAAAAGCCGCTTCTGCTAGTTCCTTTGTTCCGAATGTTTCATACGGCGCACAACGTACATTTGGCCCTGCGAAAGCAATCAGATAAGATACCGCAGGAAGTTCCCATCCTAATGATGCTATTGTTTTTGCGTAAGGGGAGTGCGTGTGAACAAGTGCGTTGATGTCCTCACGCTTTCTATAATAAATAAGATGCATATCTAGTTCACTAGAAGGCTTTCTATCCCCTTCCACAATTTCACCATCTAAATTCAATATAGCTACATCTTCAGGCACTGTTTCAAAATAATCTAAACCACTTGGACTTATTGCAATAAGACCTTGTTCACGATTAAAAATACTAATATTACCGCCAGTCCCCTTTGTTAATCCGCTAGCGATCATTTTCTTTCCATACTCTACAATCTCTTCTCTTTCTTTTTGTAGTAACATATATATACATCCCCCTTGGTGTGAACTCTGTGACGACTAGTTTGCTAGAATAATGGGTGTACCATATTCTTTATAGCTGTTAATACATTCTTGCTGCAGTGGTGTCAACGGTATGAGCTCATCTGTGATAATTTTTGTAATACCCTGTTTATCACAAACCTTATAGAAAGCAACCTTTCCGAGCTTCGTATGATCTGCTAAAACAATGACTTCACTCGATTTGCTAAGCATCGCTTGCTTCGCTTCTCCTTCATCAATAGCTGTATCTGTTAAGCCTTCATGAAAACTAAGTGCTTTACTTGAAATAAAAGCTTTATCAATATAAATTGCCTCTAAATACTGTTTTAAAGAAGCTCCCATAACAGATAAGGATTTTCCACGTAAAAAGCCACCAAGTAAAATGACGACAACCTCTGGCGCATCTGCTAGTTCAATCGCAATGCTCAGGTTATTTGTCACAACCGTTACATCTTTGCGATCCTTAATAAGTTTACTTACCTCAAGGGCTGTTGTACTCGCATCAAACGCAACGACATCACCATCTTCAATTAACCTAGCAGCTTCACGTGCGATTGCTAACTTCTCTCTCTTATTACTATTTAGACGCTCTTCCATCGAATATTCATATACCCGCTTTGTTTTTAGTTTTACACCACCGTACATCCGAATGACTTTGCCGTCTTTTTCAAGCTTCTCTAAATCTCTTCTTATTGTCATTAATGATACTTGAAATGCATCGCTTAAATATGAAACTTCCACGTGCTCCCTTTGTTCAAGTATCTCAATGATTTTATTTCTTCTCTCTACCGGTGAATTAGACATGATAATCGGTCCTCTTTTTAGTTATTTTCTTATATGTCTAATATACATAAGCAATTTTCTATATAAACCCATCTTGATTTTTCAACATATAAGTCGCTACTACGAAGAACAAAAGATGATCGCTACTTGTTTTCTCTCTGTTTTCACTTGGCATGAGGCAGGAAGAGGACCTGACCGCTTCTATGCATGGACAGGCGCTCTCTCCCATCTAAAAAGAAAGGTTTTAGATCGTTTTTTAAGGATAACTCCTTTTTTGTTTTCACATATAAGTTACTGCTAGGAAAACAACACATGATCTGCACTCGTTTTCTCTCCCTTTTTTAACTTGGTATGGGGCAGAATGAGGCTCTGACCGCTTCTATGCATGGACGGACGCTCTCTCCCATCTAAAAAGAAAGGTTTTATATCAGTTTTTCAATTTGTACTTATATATTTCATAATTACTAAAATAACTTTCTTAAATTCTCGGTAAATGGAGCCCTAACAATTCCCTTTTCCGTAATAATTGCTGTTACATTCTCATGCGGCGTTACATCAAACGCTGGATTATATACTTTACTTTCTTTTGGAGCTGAATATTGCCCAAAGCGGTTAATCACTTCAAAAGCATCACGCTCCTCGATCGGAATCTCCTTACCTGTTGGTGTTTTTACATCAATTGTCGGAGTCGGTGCTGCAACATAAAATGGAATGTTATAATATTTCGCTAAAATGGATACACCAAGCGTTCCAATTTTATTTGCCACATCACCGTTTGCCGCTACACGATCGCAGCCAACAATAACTGCATCAATTTTCCCTTGTGACATAACCATTGCCGCCATATTATCCGTAATGACTGTTACATCAATCCCAGCTCGCTGCAGTTCTAGTGCCGTTAACGTAGATCCTTGTAATCTAGGACGTGTCTCATCAGAATAAATCTTTAAATCCCATCCCTTTTCTTTCGCTAGGTACATCGGCGCTGTTGCAGTACCATATTTCGTTGTTGCTAAAGCACCTGCATTACAATGCGTTAGTACACCCATGCCATCTTGGAACAATGTTAATGCATATTCCCCAATTTGGCGGTTAATCTCTTCATCTTCTTTATGAATTCCTTTTGCTTCCTCTAATAACCTATTTTTCAAATCAGCGATAGATAAATGGGAATGTTCTTTTGCCGCATTTTCCATTCTCTCAAGTGCCCAAAATAAGTTCACCGCTGTCGGTCGAGATGTCGCTAAGTATGTGCAGACTCTATTTACTTCTTCTATAAATGACTCCACTGAATCTTCGGATGTCTCTTTTACGCCTAAATACACACCGTAAGCTGCTGAAACACCAATCGCCGGTGCCCCGCGTACTTTCATTACTTGAATGGCATCCCATACACCCTCAGCTGTTGTAAAAGATTCATAGACTACCTCATTCGGTAATAGAGTTTGATCTAATAAAACTAAAGCATCATCTTTCCACTGAATTGGTATTAATTGCTCTGTCATCATCTTCTCTCCTTACTTTGCACTATGGACAGACTGCTCTTTTAACGTTTGTAAAAAACTAGCGCCTGTTTTATATTCATTTGCTCGTAAAATAAACTTCTTCGCTGCCTGTAAACAAATCCGTTCTGCTCCCGCCCGAGCTTCATCACTTGAAATCGATGTAATATCTTTCACCTTTGCTAATCCAACAATGCGGCGAATCAACTCTAAACCCGTCACAGCCGCTGTATCCACTAACACAGATTGTAAATACCAACGAGCAAAGCCAGTTTCCTTTGCCATAATCTCTGTTACATGTGTGCTCCACGCTTCTAAAAACTTCTTCTTAAACAAGTCGATTACATCTATAATCGTAGACTCCAGCCAACTCATATAGGTATCTTTTTCCACTCCATCAACCATTGCTACATTTGCATTCACCCAAGCAAATATTAAATTTGCCATCACATTCCCAACGTCATATCCCATCGGACCATAGAAAGCAAATTCTGGATCAATGACCTTTGTAGAATCCTTTCGTACAAACACAGAGCCAGTATGTAAATCACCATGAAGTAGTGCCTGCGCATTCGTCATAAACGAAAACTTAAGCTTCGCTACTTCCATACGAAGTGCTTCATCTCCATATATATGCTCCCGAATCCAACCTTCATTTATCGAAAATAACTCATTGCGCTTGTTATGATCTGTAAATGGCTCCGAGTACACAAGATCCTCTGTAATCTCACATAACTCTGGATTGATATAATTTTTCACAAGTTCCTTTTTCTCTTTATGATTCATCACTACATCAGATGTTAATAAAAGCGTGTTTACCATGAAAGTAGTTAAATCATCCGCAAGCTTTGGAAACATTTGATGGTTAATCAGTGCCGTCCGTAAAATCGTATGGTCTGATAAATCTTCCATCACACAGCAATTCATCATACTATCAAATAAATACACATCTGGTACAAGCCCAGGTGCCAGCTTCCCCTCTAACTGCAAAACGTTTGACTCAATGCGAATTCGATTCGTAGACAACTTAAACTCATCTGAAATACGCGCCGTATCTCCGGCTTGCTTCACAATGACAGAAGTTCCTTTCTCCTTATCCCAAACACGAAACACATAATTTAAATTGCCATCCCCAATTTCCTTGCACTGCAAATCTTTTGCGTTTTCAAACATTGGTAACTTCTCTTTCACATACTCAATAACATTATTAGCTTCCATTAAAAAATACTCTGCGAACTTAGACATGGTTTCTCCCTCCACACTAAATGTAAGCGTTTTCTAAAAGCCGTAAAAATAATAGATTGAAAGTATTTTTCAATCTATGTTATATGTTCTTTTTGTATCATATTTTGTTTGAAACGAACATCTAGTTTTTATTATAGCTTGTTGAGGATGGGAGTCAATGTTTTCCTATATGAAAACGGGAAGCTACTTTTGTATTTTAAGAGTTTCTTGCTTCCTTTTTATTTAATACGCTTTATCCCCTATCAATCTTACATAATGAGCAAAGTTCAAACATCCTGTACTTCATTGTGTTTTATTTATGATACCGTTCACCGTATTTAATTCTAAATACTCGCTGACATTTACTATTTATCTTTTTACTCCTTCTAGCTTCTCAATCCATAAACCAAAAACCTCTCGTTCCCATTCCGCTCATACACCCCAGGCAATCTAACTTCCTCTTTCAATTCAAATGCCGTTTGATTCTCTAAGAAAAAGATATAATCTTCCGATGGATAATATAAAATAATCTCTATTTCTCTCTCTACTTCCTCCACCGAAAGCAATATATTATTGATTACATTCATAAACACTTGCACTGAAAATGGATTAAAGAAATAAAATCGATTGTCACGCGGATCAATCTCATATTCTTGCGCTAAGCAACATTGAAATTGAATTTTATCTTTACTATTTCTCGATTTCTTCGCATAACGTTCTAAATTTCCCATTGCTTCTTTGTAGAACATCTCGTTCATTTCTATTCCAACAGCTGACGCACCACATGCATGATGAATATAGAAATTCAGCCGGCCTTTTCCGCATCCAAAATCAACAATCCGATCACTGCTTTTCATTTCATATTGATCTAATAATATTTCTAGCCCGCTATATGGTGTTGGTTCATAGCGATGATAATGCAGAGACTTATTGAATCCCTTTTGCTCTCCTACTGTTTTTATATTTAATATCGCATCATAATATTGTTCGTTCATTGATTTTCTCCTATTAAGAAATAATACTTTTTATTATACAACATAGAAAAAAAGCCTGATAAAATCAGGCGTTTACTTTAAACCAATATTATTTTAAAGCTTCCAACACAGTTTGCTTCATTATCTCTACTCCATCGATTATACAAGCGTGATCAAACTTCATATAAGGGTGGTGTAACCCGGGCTTTAAATTTGCCCCTAATCCTAACATAACAGCTTTTAAATGCGGCCTTTTGACCGTATAGTAATGAAAATCATCACTTCCTGTAGTAAAAAGTGGCGGTGTGCATCCGTCTTCTCCGTATATTTCAAGAATTCCTTTCCGCATGAGTTGTTCTGCCTCTTCCGATACCTCTGCCCCAGGTGCAATATCAACCCATTCGTAAGAAATCTTCGTTCCCATTGATTCAGCTGATTGAATGACATGTTCTATCTTGTTCGTTAACTCTTCTAGCAATACATTGCTCTCCGCCCTTACATCTAAACCGAATTGCCCATTTCCTGGAATGATATTTAAATTATCTCCACCAGCTTGGCATTTCGTCATTTTGACAGAGTATGATTTTTGCGGTGAGAGCCAGATGTTTTTTAATCCGATATTAATCATAGAAATAACATCAATTGCGTTCACACCTTGATGTGGTCGTGCCCCATGCGCATCATCCCCGTGTATATTCGCTTCTAAAAATCCCGCTGCCCCATGCCGAATAGATGGTGCTGCTTTTTTTAAAGGTAATTCTTCAATTGGTCGTAAATGAACACCAAATAAGAAATCAGCGTCATCCACCGCTCCCTTCTCCACCATCTTTAAAGCACCATTTCCTTTTTCTTCTGCAGGCTGGAAAATAAATCGGACAGTTCCTTTTTGCCAATGCTCATTTTTCAACTGCAAAATAAGTCCCATCGCAATCGTCATATGAGCATCGTGACCACAAGAATGATTTGCTTTAAATTTCCCATCTACTTCTTGCCATAATGCATCCATATCAGCACGAATGGCGATAACTGGTTTCCCGTTCCCCATTTCAGCTATAACTCCAGGGCAATCATCAAATACTTTATATGAAACTCCTTCTTCTTCTAGAAATTTCGTAATATAGGCCGTTGTATTATATTCTTTCCAACTTATTTCAGGATTCTCGTGTAAATGCTGAAAAATTTCGTTTAAACGATCTTGAAGCTCTACTGTTTTCACTTTCCCTTTCTCCTTCCTAAATTCGAAGCAGTTTTCTCATTTATAAAAATCCTATTTCGAAAAACATATTGAATATTCACGCAAATGTCAAGAGATTGTCCCTTCATTTCTTTTGAAATATAATAAGGTAATTCAGATAAGAATTCTGAAAATTCTTTTAAAAAATTGCTCATCATTAGTCTAATTAAGAATATATGCAACTTTAAATTTATGATACAAAGGACGTGGATTATACAATGAAAATTACAGCAATTCATCTTTATGCAATTCGTTTACCACTTCGTGATCCATTTATTATCAGCTACGGCACTTACCATGATATGCCTTCTATTATTGTAAAAATTGAAACAGATGAAGGTATTGTCGGTTACGGTGAAGGAGTAGCTGATGATCACGTTACAGGCGAAACATGGGAAAGTACCTTTCAAGTTTTAAAACATACATTAGCTCCTGCCTTGCTAGGTGTGAATCCAATGAATATCGAGAAGATACATGACATCATGAATCAAACTATTTATAGTGTTCCTACCGCAAAAGCTGCGATTGATATTGCTTGCTTTGATTTAATTGGGAAAAAGTTAGATCAGCCTGTTTATCAATTGATTGGTGGCCGTTACCATGAAGTGTTTCCAATTACTCATGTTTTAAGTATCGCCTCCCCAGAAGCTATGGCAGAAGAAGCTGCTTCCATGATCAATAAAGGCTATCGCTCTTTTAAAATGAAAGTCGGAACAGATGTCCAAAAAGATGTTGAGAGAATTGAAGCTGTACGTGAACGAGTAGGGAATGATATCGCAATTCGCGTGGATGTAAACCAAGGCTGGAAAAATAGCGCTACTACGTTAACTGCATTACGCTCACTCGGACACTTGAACATTGATTGGATTGAACAACCAGTTATAGCTGACGATATTAATGCAATGGCCTATATTCGCTCAAAAACAGACCTTCCACTTATGATTGACGAAGGACTAAAAAGTTCCCGTGAAATGCGCCAAATTATTCAAATGCAGGCCGCTGATAAAGTGAATATTAAATTAATGAAATGTGGCGGTATATACCCCGCTGTGAAACTCGCTCATCAAGCTGAAATGGCCGGAATTGAATGCCAAGTTGGCTCCATGGTTGAATCATCTGTTGCATCTTCTGCTGGATTCCATGTTGCTTTTTCGAAAAAAATCATCACAAGCGTTGAACTAACAGGACCGTTAAAGTTCACGAAAGATATTGGAGATTTATATTACGACATACCATTTATTCGTCTAAACGAAAAGCCAGGATTAGGCGTCGATGTCAATGAAGATATACTAAATGAATTAACCGTTTTTCAAGACGTTGTTCGCTAAAGGAGGACCACCACATGAACATTCTTTATGAAGGAACATTAAAACAAAACGAACAAAGATTCAAGGTCGCACCATTATCTTTCGATCACATCCAGCAAATTTTATCCTTACAAAATGTTGTAATTGAAGCATTAGAAAATACAGATAGCTTGCAACCTCTTACGTTAGAAGAATATCAATATATATTAAACGGAAACGGCTTAATAATTGGTGCATTTGTAGATCAAGAGCTGATTGCGTTTCGTGCACTCTTAGTCCCACCTATTGATAACAAACATTTAGGGTTTGATATTGGTTTAACTGAGGATGATTTAGACCGTGTTATTTACCAAGAAATCTCAAATGTTCATCCAAAGTGCCGTGGAAACGGCATGCAGAAAATATTAGCAACAGTGATTATGGAACAATTAACACAAACAGACAGCAAATACGATTACGTTTGTTGTACAGTTGCGCCATTTAATATTCCTAGCTTAAAAGATAAGTTCGCGCAAGCAATGGAAATTGCGGCATTGAAGGAAAAGTATGGTGGGGATATGCGTTATGTTTTTGTGAAGAAACTACGTGGGAATGAGGAGAAAGTTTGGACGACTGTTAAGACAGTTCCGATGAGTGATACATCTAGGCAACAGAAACTTCTAATAGAGGGTTATCGTGGTTATGAGATAGAGCATCATGATGGGGAATATTTTGTTCGACTTGGGAAGTAAGATAGTAGTTGTTAGTAATTTTTTTATTCTAGCTAAAAGAAAAGCGAATGCTTACTTGAACTGTACCCTATAAAATGGACAGTTCATATAAATGATTGTATAAAAATATATAGTTTTAATTATATATTTTTATACAAAAACACTTGAATATAAGCAGGGCTTTTTGTGTTTATAACTCTGACTAACACCTTTCACTAACGCTCCAGTTGTTGGCATATGTGTAGTTGAAGTGGTATTGTTACACAAACCATCCAACTACACATATGAAATAATTCACAAAAATAATGTACAACCAATATCCATATACATATATTTTTAACTGAAATGGCTTAGTAGTTATATTTTAACTAGATTTCCCTAATCGTTTTAAAACATACTTATTTCAAGTAAAAGTGTACATCTTTAAACTGTCATTTATAAGTTTAATACAAAGACCTTTAAAAATTAAGCACTTAAACGATAGTTTCGGTATTGTACCGGAGCCATTTTTTAAGTGTCCACGATTCGGGGTACAGTTCAATTTACTCAAGGTGTAATGTTATATCCTAAGTCCTAACTCAAGAATATAGCTAATCCCTCTGTTCTCCCTCGTAAATAGATTCTCTTTATACTGTTCAGCCAAATGTAACGGACAAAAAGAAAAATAGGATTAGGATAATTTAACAATATTTTCAAAATTTTATATATATTCCGAAATATCTATGATAACATATTAATGTTATCATTTTATGTAATAATTTAACAATAGGGGGGTGAAATAATGAAAAAGATTGAATTTTCAACTAGTTTACTATTCTTTTGGATAAAAGGTAAAGTAGAGGTCGATAATAGGTTTGTAAAAACAAACTTATCAAATACATTATTAGGATTTATCCCTGCTGGTAAAGACCAACAAAGTATCCCTCTAAAAAATATTTCTGGAGCTATGTTATCTACCAAATACTTTATCAAACCAATCATTTTAGGATTATTTATATTTTTCACCGGATTGAATTCTTTAGGCGATAGCTTTATCCTTGGTTTGATACTACTAATTTTAGGTATAGGGATTGCAGGTAGTGGAATTCAAACAATATTAGAAATTGAAAAATCAGGAACACCTTATTTGATAAGTGTCCCATTTTTTGAAAAACCAAAAATGCAATTATTAAACAATAGTATACATGACGCTTTAGCAGAAGATACAGACAAAACGGATTTAAACTTGTTTTTTGATAAGAAATCACAATAATATTTAAAAAATGTATCCCTCAAAAATCCAAAACGCAGAAACGTGTTATTCAAACACTTTCTGCGTTTATTAATTACTTACGAGTTAAAAAATGGTGGATTTGAGTCAATATTTTGGACACAAAAAAATTAAATCTAAGCTACCTTTTTAGCCAAATCTTCTATTGCTTGAAGAGTTTTATAACCAACGCTACTATGAATCCTCTTGCAGTTATAGCATCCCTCAATATATTGAAATAGCGCTAAGTTTGCTTGTTCAAATGTGACATATTGTGTAAGATATACTTCTTCTTTCTTTAAAATAGTATGAATTCTATTTTACGCTTTACTATCACTTGTGATACTTCTCACCATAAGTAATCCTAAATAAAAATTCCCCTATCGCTACTACAATAAGGAGGATTACTCACACTACTACACCTATTATTAACCTTCTCTCACAAGCCAACCCACACACTCCACATGTCCAGAGTGTGTACGGCAATACAATGGAATGTTTGTGAGTTCAGTTATAAGAGAAGAAGCAATTATAAACTAAAACTGTAGTGCAATAGTAATCACTCCAACGATATCACTACTAAACCGTCATTTTCCAACTTGATAACGCTAACCAGTTTTCCATCTCCTTATAATCAGGCATTATCTTCCCAACAAGACGCCAAAAAGATCGATCGTGATTTAAATGGACCATATGGCACATTTCATGAACAACTACATAGTCAATCACCCTCTGAGGTGCCATTGCTAGCTTCCAATTAAACGTTAACTGTAGATTTGAATCACAGGTTCCCCATGTACGGTTACTATCTGAAATACGGATTAAACGCGGCTTTGTTTTAAAGTTACTTTGATACGATTTAATACTCTTCTCTACTAACGCTTTACACTGTTTATAATAAAATCGTTTTAAAGCTTGTTGTATTTTCTCATTCTTAAGCTCTTTCACATAAATATGCAGCTTATCTCCTTCAAACACCGCATTATCTTGCTCAATACTTGTATCTTGAGAAATCTGTATCGGGTACGTGTTTCCTAAATACAGAAAGCCCTCTCCTTGATCATAAGCCTTTTCCTGTGACCCAAGCACTCTCTCCTGCATTTCCTTACGTGTTTTCTGAATCCAATCCCATTTCTCCTCTAACAACTGGATTATATATTCAACAGGCGTCCCTTTCGGAGCTTGTACCTCAACATTTCCGTAAGAATCTACATAAAGACGTACTGATTTTTTCTTCTTGTAATTTATATGAAAATTGATTGTCTCACCTAAATATGTATGTATCATTTCATCACCTAGCGTATTTGTTCTTGTTATTTTTACAAATAAAAAAGAGTAGGCTACAAACTCCCTACTCTATCTATTATATCATTTACTGCTTTACCATAAATGCTACAATACTTATCCCTTATCCTCTATATTTAACAGCTAGTCCCTTTAAGAAATTCCTTGCGTATCTATCGCCGCACTCTTTGTAATTTTTATGACCTTCTTTTCTTAATAGAGCGCTTAATTCTCCTTTTGTTACGATGACTCCTACGTCTTCTAATATATCAAGCATATCTTCACTTGTTAATGATAGTGCTATCTTCAATTTTTTTAGAACGAGATTATTAACACTTCCATTACTCTTTAAAGACATCGCTTGTCTATCCGATTGCCCTGGTTTTGGATCTTGTTTTCCTCTTTTAAAAGTAATCAAACCATTCAAAAACGACTCTAACATAACATTATTGCATTTTATTTCGTAATCATTTTCAACTACATCACTATCATCGTCAACTTCATCATAGTAACTGTTTTTTAATTTTGTCAGCATCTTTCGCACTTCTTCTTTTGTTACTTCAACGCCACCAAGTTTAAACATCTCCACCATATCTATATCTTTTATATCCAGAGCATATCTTACTCTAATTAAAATATCATTATTGCTTATAGCCATTGTTTGTCCTCCTAAAATGTTGGTTATTTATCCAGCAGTCAAAGCGTATCCTCTAACATGCTTTAAACTATCATGTTTAATATAACTTTTTAGTTAATGTCCGCTAAATTAATACTTTAACACTTTACAGACATGTTTTATAGTCTTACCCAAATTAATACTTGTGAAGGTCATACTAAAAAACTCAAGAGGACCTTGAGTCTGGGGAAAGATTCAAATGATTTTTTGATTTATTCTCTTCTCCTTCCTTGCGCCTATAGATCTGGTCTATATTTATTAAACCTTGAGGTACGCTTATAAGACTCTTTCCACCGTTGCGTTAACGAAAAGAAAAAGCAGTGCTTTGATCTCTCAAAAACACTGCTCATTTTCTGCTTTAAATTTATTTTAAACTCAGCCAAGCCACACACTCCACATATGCAGAGTGTATGTGGCAACACAAGGTTGCTGGTGGGTTTATTACATTCTTAAGACCTTTTTCTTTCAGAAAACAGACTTTATCAAACAAAAGTTGTCGGCTGCAAGGGAACTTGAAACTGAATAAAATAAGCACACGTGAGTTGATGTGAATCATTTTCCCTCTAACTTTTTGAGAGTTACACCATTTCACTGTCCTCTGTCCCATCAACACTCTTTTCAAATTTATCAAGCAATGCACGCACTTCATCTGTTGATTTCGTGCTCATCAATTGATTTCTTAATTCAGCAGCTCCATGGAATCCTTTGACATAAATTTTGAAAAAGCGATGAAGCCCTGTGATTGAACGTGGCAGTACTTCCGCATATTGATCTTGAAGATCAAGCTGCAGTCTTAAAAGATCAAGATATTCTTTACTGCTATGCTCTTTCGGCTCTTTTTCAAAAGCAAAAGGATTTTTAAAGATACCTCGTCCGATCATAACGCCATCAATACCATATTTTTCAGCAAGCTGTAGCCCAGTTTGACGGTCAGGAATGTCTCCATTGATTGTTAGTAGCGTATTTGGTGCGATACGGTCACGTAATTTTTTGATTTCGGGAATTAGCTCCCAATGCGCATCTACTTGGCTCATTTCTTCTCTTGTACGTAAATGAATAGAAAGGTTCGCAATATCCTGTTTTAAAATATGCGTTAACCACTCCTCCCACTCATTTAGCTCCTTAAAGCCAAGTCGTGTTTTCACGCTGACAGGCAGTCCGCCCGCTTTTGCTGCTTGAATAAGTTCTGCGGCAACGTCTGGACGCAGAATAAGGCCACTACCTTTTCCTCTTGATGCCACATTCGGTACAGGGCAGCCCATATTAATATCGATGCCTTTAAATCCTAGCTCTGCCATGCCAATACTCATTTGACGGAAATATTCGGGATTATCCCCCCAAATATGTGCCACCATTGGCTGTTCATCTTCTGTAAAAATCAAACGGCCACGCACACTTTTCATACCCTCTGGATGACAATAGCTATCCGAGTTTGTAAACTCTGTGAAAAATACATCCGGTCGACCGGCTTCACTTACTACGTGACGAAAAACAACATCTGTCACATCTTCCATTGGTGCAAGTACAAAAAATGGTCGTGGTAAATCACGCCAAAAATTATCTATCATTTCTAACTCAAATCCTCTCACTATGGATACAACTTCAAACTCTCGGTCAAAAAATATAAAGCCAAGTGTTCCACTTCTTTTACACTTATATCATGCTTAATAAATTATTATCAAATACAAGTACATTTGGGCATTTATAATTTGTTAAAATCGACAATATTTATTTTAACTAAAATCGATCCTGAATGGTATTTTTAGAAACAAAAAAGCAGATGGTATAGATTTTTCTATATCAACTGCTTTTCTATTATATCAACTCCAACCAAGCCACACACTCCACATGCGTAGTATGCGGGAACATATCCACAGGCTGAACCTCCTGCGTCTTATATCCACCTTCCTCAAGCACCTTCAAATCACGAGCAAGTGTCGCTGGATTACATGATACATACACAACACGCTTTGGCTTCATGTCGATGATTGTGTTTAGTAGTGCTTCATCGCACCCTTTACGAGGCGGGTCGACGACGATTGTGTCGGCGATGATGCCTTGTTTGTACCAGTTTGGGATGACTACTTCTGCTTCACCTACGCCAAATTCGACGTTTGTCATGTTGTTTAGTTCTGCGTTTCGGTTTGCGTCTTCGATTGCTTCTGGGACGATTTCAACGCCGTATACTTTTTTCGCCTTTTGCGCTAGGAATAACGAGATTGATCCGATTCCGCAGTATGCGTCGATGACCGTTTCATTTCCATCTAGTTTTGCGTACTCTAGTGCTTTATCGTAAAGTACTTTCGTTTGTTCTGGGTTTACTTGATAGAAAGAACGTGCTGAAATCGCAAATTTAATATCTCCGATAAAATCATAAATATATTCTGATCCGTATAGGACTGCTGTTTTGTCACCGAAAATGACGTTTGTGCGTTTGTTGTTTACGTTTTGAACGATCGATTTTACGCTTGGGAACTTCGCTGTGATGTCTTCGATGATTGCCTGTTTGTTTGGAAGTTCTGCCGTACGCGTGATAAAGACAAGCATAATTTCTCCTGTAACTTGTCCGTAGCGAGCCATAACGTGACGAAGTGTGCCTTTATGGCGTTCTTCGTTATACGCTGTTATGCCGTGCTTTTCACAAATGCGTTTTACTTCTTGAATTAATGTATCGTTTTCTTCTGCTTGGATTAAGCATGTTTCCATATTAATGATGTCATGCGTTCCTTGGCGGTAAAAGCCAGCGACAAGTCCGCCTTCACGTTCGCCAATTGGTACTTGTGCTTTGTTTCGATATACCCATGGATTTTCCATGCCAAGGACAGGGTGAACGGGTACATCGTGTAGTCCACCGATGCGCTCTATTACGTCACGTACTTGTTTTTCTTTTGCTTGTAGTTGTCCTTCGTATGTTAGATGCTGCAGCTGGCAACCGCCGCACTGATTGTATACTGGACATTCCGCATCTTTACGATATGGGCTTTCTTTATGAAGCTTCATTAAACGACCAAAAGCAAAGTTCTTTTTCACTTTAATAATTTTAATTTGCGCTTCTTCACCTGGTAATCCGTTTTTGACGAAAATAGGATAGCCTTCTACTTTCGCAACACCGGCACCGTCATGTGTTAAATCTTCAAACACTACATCTATAAACTCGTTTTTTTCAACTGGTGGCGTCATTTTATTACTCATTTTCCGACCTCTCTTTTTTCATAACACTGCGTTACATTTTACCATATTCGCTCGCTCTTTAGCCATTGGAAGAAAAATTCTATTGACGACAATTCTTTATTAATGTTACGCTACTACTTAATTGCATACGGATGATGTTACCTCATATATACTTGATGATATGGATCGAGAGTCTCTACCTGGCAACCGGAAATTGCTGGACTATGGGGAAAACTAATGAATATTAGCTTTTTTTTCGTATATAAAGACTCATATTGATTAGCTTTCTCGCATAGAAGGAAGCCGATCTGTATGGGTCTTTTTTTATTTCTATTTTAAAGGTCAGACATCATACGTATGATTTGAAACCTTTGAGGTTTACTCTTCTATTTAATTAAACATCTGAAAGGAGAAAATTTTGTGCACTATGTAATGAGTATTATCGGCATTCTTGCCGTATTAGGAATTTGTTTTGCTTTCTCTACCAACAGAGCAAAAGTAAATTTCCGCGCTATTATTATTATGCTTGTTTTCCAAATCTTAATTGGTTGGTTTGTATTCGGAACAAAGGTTGGTCAGCAAATCATCGTTTTTATCGGTCAAGTCTTCGATAAATTAATTAAACTTGGTACGACAGGTGTAGACTTTTTATTTAACGGCATTCATAAAGATTTTGTCTTTTTCTTTAATGTATTATTAATTATCGTCTTTTTCTCTGCACTACTTTCTATTTTTAGTTATCTTGGCATTTTACCTTTTATCGTTCGCGTTGCTGGCGGTGCGATTTCAAAAATTACAGGTCTGCCGCGTGTGGAATCGTTCCACGCTGTAAACTCGGTCTTCTTTGGATCAAGTGAAGCATTACTTGTTATTAAAAATGACCTGCAGCATTTTAATGCAAACCGTATGTTTATCATTTGCTGTTCGGCAATGAGCTCTGTATCAGCTTCTGTCACAGCATCTTATGTGATGATGTTAGATACAAAATACGTATTAGTAGCCTTGCCGCTAAACTTATTCTCTAGTCTTATCGTTTGTTCATTATTAACACCAGTTGATACAGCACAAGAGGATGAAAAGCTCCAAAAGTTCGATAAAAATATGTTTGGTAACAGCTTAATTGATGCAATGATTAACGGTGCATTAGACGGTTTAAAAGTAGCTGGAATTGTTGCGGCATTAATGATTGCTTTTATCGGTGTAATGGAAGTTGTAAACTTCGTAATTTCTTCTGCTTCAGGTGCAATTGGTTATAAATTTACACTACAACAAATTTTCGGTTACATTCTTTCACCATTTGCTTTCTTAATGGGAATTCCAGCACATGATGTTATTTCTGCTGGTGGTATTATGGGAACGAAGATTGCATTAAACGAATTCGTTGCAATTTTAGATTTAAAGAAAGTCATGACAACATTATCTCCGCGCACAGTTGGGATTGTTACGGTATTCTTAATTAGCTTCGCAAGCATTAGCCAAATCGGCGCAATCGTTGGTACAATTCGTGCTCTATCTGAAAAACAAGGGCGCATTGTATCACATTTTGGTTGGAAACTCCTTTGCGCTTCAACATTAGCTTCTATTTTATCTGCGACAATCGCAGGATTATTTATTTAACTAGCAGATAGCTTCCTATTTTTAAAATAGGAAGCTATTTTTTTATTTTCTTTATAAAATTGATTCATTATAAGTGTATACATTTATTGTTATTTATTCGTTGTATAAGTATAGGGAGGATAACTGATGAAAAAGGAAGATACACTCGCCTCCTATCTTATCAATTTAGGAGAGGAAGTGCTCAATCTATTACTAGCGAAAGGAGCAAAAAAAGAAGATGCTGAAGATATCATTCAAAACACTTTTTACAAAGTGTACACGCTGTTGGATGATCTAACTGAGAGCAATATACGTCCGTGGTTTTTTAGAGTCGCACTCAATGAATATATTGATTTAAAAAGAAAAAAAGAGCAGCAAAACATCTACTTAACCGAGGGAATTTATTCAAAGCTACAATATACAGACCGCGAATTTGACGCCATTTTAAATAAAGATGAGATTTTCTATTTATTAAAAGACATCAAAAATGAATACAAAGAAGTCTTCTTTCTAAAGTATTACTATGATTTTTCATATGAAGAAATTGCGACTATTTTGGATATTAAAGTAAGTAGCGTAAAGCAAAAATTATATCGTGCACGTAAATTTGTTCACTCAAAAATGGAGGGAAAACATTAATGGACACTTCATTAAAAGGGGCTTTAAAAAAAGCTAAACGAAAACAACTACTAAAAATCGTCATTACTTCAATTATCGTTGTACCTATTCTATTACTAATTTTTTATAAAGTTGGCAATTACTTTGCGGCGAAAAGTTCTACAAAACTTCACGAGCGACTCTTTTTACATAATGAAATTGCCGAACCTAATATTCAAACCAATTCTCAAGTTACGAGTAATTCCTCTATGTTTGGGGGTAATATTGTAACGAATCGTTCTAAAAATATTAATGGTTATTTAGTACAATGGAGCACACTGACAAGTTCGTATGGTTGGCTTCGTGTTAATATTGATCACAATGAGTTAATACCAGGATCCAATTGGTCCTATGAGTATGATAAACAAACTAAGAAGAAAGTGGCAAAATTTTATCACCCATCTATTCAAAAGTACTACGATGGTGTGCAAAATGAACTAGGGGCAATTTCACAAATGGAAAATCACGTTGCGGAAGTTGCGATTTCTTTTGATCGACCTTATACATTACAAGAAGTCCAAGCAAAGATTCCTGATAATTTAAACGTCGTATGGTTGTATATGACATCACCAATTGCAGATGAAAGTAAGGGACCTGCTGGTATGCCTGTTTATGGATTCGATCCATCTGATTCACCGAAAAAAGCATACAATAGCTTTATTGATGCGCTTAAAAAGTATGATGCGGATGGTGATGAAGAAACAATCCAAAAGTTTTTAAAATCAAATAAAAATAAACAGTTTGATGAAGTAAAAATTTTAGGAGTAATGTTGACTGGTCAAACCCAAAACTTTAAAGCCTTAGAAAATCAAGACTTTATTCGCGGCGCTTCTGTAGGGGCTACTGCGCAAATTGTCCCTTATATTAAACCAAAGAAATAATAAGCAAGAGACCAGATAAAGTGAAACTTTAATCAGTGGGGGCTTTCTTCATCCCCCACTGATTATCAGCCCTCACCAATCGGGCTTTTACGGGCAGTTATCCTCCACCTATCTTCTTCGATTCTCTCTCAATCTTGAGGTGGGGGTCTTACTGCCCACGAATAGCGGGATGAATATTTGGTCTCTTACTTATTATTAAAGAACAGAAAAAAGCCCTGAACGTTTCTATGCGCTGCCAGATCCTCTCGTCCCCCTTAAAAAAAGTTTTTTTACATCACCTTTTTCTAATAAACATACATCTTCATAATTATTTGCAAAAATTCAGTATCTTTGTCGTAATTATCCAAAAAAGTATATTCCCCTCTTCATTTGAGAGTGATATGATTAACAAGGGTATAATACACAATAGAAGGATGGATATGATGAAGAAATATGCACTACTAGCTTTACTTTCTTCTACTATTCTCGTAGGCTGCAATACTAGTGCGACTAGTGATAAACAGAAAAAAGATGCAGCTGCCGAGAAGCAACAGGAAACGAAGAAAGTTGAAGCGAAAACAGTCGACGTTCCCTTAACACAAGGGAATATAACATGGGAACCTTTTGCACCTGATGCGAAAAACACTGTGCTCTATATGAACAATTTAAAAGATGCGTTTAAGGAAGTACAATACCACGTTTGGCGCACTGCTGATGGCCCTGAAAGCAAACAAACATTTTCATCACATGAAAAAGAACGTAACTTTGCTTTCCCATTCCACTTAAAAGCTTTCAATTTGAAACGCGGAGAATATCAAATTGAAACAACAGGATTAAAAGAAGATGGCACACAAGTACCTCTTGCGAAATCTACAATTACATTCCAACAGTCTGTACCAATTCTCATGTATCATGCAATTGAAAAATACTCTGGACCAGGTGACGGTGAGTTAGGTTTGTATGTACCGCCAGAACAATTCGAGTTACATATGAAATATTTAAAAGATAATGGGTATACACTACTGACTTTTGAACGCTGGAATGATATAAATCGTGTCAATAAACCTGTCTTTATCACGTTAGATGATGGACGAAAAAATAATATGAATGCCCTTAGAATTTTACAAGGTTTAAAAGATGATAAATTCCAACCAGCAGCAACAGAGTTTATTGTTGCCAATGATATGGATGCACCAAACCGTCTTTCAAAAGATGAGATTAAAGAGATGGCAGGTTCCGGTATTTTCTCTATCCAATCGCACACATCTACTCATGCGATGATGGCTTTTTCTAACAATTATGATGAAGAACTACGCGTTTCAAAAGAAAAAATCGAAGGTGTCACTGGTAAGAAAATCATCGCCCTTGCATATCCAGTAGGTTCTTATAACGACCAAGCTGTTGCAGAAACGAAAAAACATTACGAATTTGCCGTAACAACAGATCATGGCAATCACCTTACAAAAGGTACACCAAACGAGCAATATTTAATTAAACGCCATTTTGTCGGACCTAAAACAACAATCGGTGAATTTACAGCATTGGTAAGAGAGCGCAATTAATGATCTACATACACATTCCTACTGCATAACAGCGACTTATATGTGGAAAAATGAATTTATATATCGTGAGGCTGTTTTATGAACAAGGCAGCCTCTTCTTATACAATTTAATTAAAGGACGCTTATACTATGAAAAAATATATTTCTACGATACTACTCTCTACTCTGTTCATCACTGGCTGTAGTAATACGACTCAAACAGAACCGAAAAAAGAATCAGCTATTTCAAAGCAGCAACCAGCTAAGAAAACAGAAGAGAAAATACAACCGCAAGGATCCATTTCGTGGAATCCAATTACACATGAATCAACAAACACCGTTATCAATACAAAAGATGTAAAAGATCCTCTGACAGAAGTGCAATACAAAATTTGGCGCACCGCTGACGGGAAGGAAAGTGGCAAAACATTTTCTTCTAAAGAAAAAGAAAATCATTTTTCTTTACCGTTCGATTTAAAAGAATTTGAAGGAAAACGCGGAGAATATCAAATTGAGGCAAATGGTGTAAAAGAAGATGGAAAAACTATTCCCCTTACAAAATCAGCAATTGTCTTTCAACAACACGCACCTATTTTAATGTATCATGCGATTGATGATTATAAAGAAGGAAGCGGTATTAAAGACCTATTTGTTTCCCCTGCCAACTTTGAAGCGCAAATGAAGCACTTAAAAGATAATGGCTATACACTTTTAACATTTGAACGCTGGGACGATATTAACAAAGTGAACAAGCCGATTTTCGTTACATTTGATGATGGGATGAAAAATAATTTAAACGCTTTTCATATTTTACAAAAACTAAAAGATAATAAATTCAAACCAACTGCAACAGAGTATATGATTACCGATTCCATCGATACAGAAGGTTCTCTATCGACAGCTGACATAAAAGAAATGGTAAACTCCGGAATTTTTTCTGTTCAATCTCATACCGCGACACATGCAGATTTACCGAAAATCACAAACTATGAAGCAGAGCTAAAAGGTTCGAAGGAGAAACTCGAAAAAGTTACCGGAAAACCTGTTATTGCGATTGCTTATCCATTTGGCCATGTAAATGATCAAGTTGTGGCAGAAACGAAAAAATATTATCAATTTGCGACAACAACAAAGCCTGGACAATTCATTACAAAAGGTGAATCAGATGAGTTATTACGCATGAAGCGTGTCCGTATTCATAACAATACGACTGTAGAACAGTTTGCGTTAGCAATTAAATAAGAAAATAGAACCCGATTGCAATCGGGTTCTATTTATAATTTCAGAATTTTCCTGTATTATGTATATAAGAAATATTTGAATAAAGGAGAATGCATATGTCATTTGAGCAAACGTTAGAAAAATATGCTTCACTCGCGGTAAATATCGGAGTAAATATTCAACCTGGACAAACGTTAAGTATTGGCGCACCAATTGAAGCTGCTCCGTTCGTTCGTCTTGTTACAAAAAAAGCTTATGAATCTGGAGCAAAACATGTATACGTTGACTTTGTAGATGAGCAATTATCACGCTTAAAATTTGATTTAGCACCAGAAGAAGCCTTTTCTGAATTCCCTGCTTGGAAAGCACGTGCACGTGAAGAACTAGCAAAAGAAGGCGCAGCATTTATGTCTATTTACGCAGAAAATCCAGATTTATTAAAAGGTGTGGATCCAAAGCGCATTGCGAGCGCAAACCGGGCAGCTGGAGAAGCGATGAAAACAGTTCGCGAATATATGCAAGCTGACAAAGTAAGCTGGTGTGTAATTTCTGTTCCAACAGTGGAATGGGCAGCGAAGGTATTCCCAGATGTACCAGAAGAAGAACAAGTGGCAAAATTATGGGATGCAATTTTCCAAGCTACTCGTGCGAACTTAGAAAATCCAGTTGAAGCGTGGAAAGAACATGACGATAACTTACATACGAAAGTACACTATTTAAACGATAAACACTATAAAGCACTATCCTACAAAGGACCAGGAACAGATTTAACAATCGAACTTCCTGAAAAACATTTATGGGTAGGTGCTGGCAGCATTAACGAAAAAAATGTCCCATTCATGGCAAACATTCCAACTGAAGAAGTATTTACAATGCCATTAAAAACAGGCGTAAATGGATATGTAGCAAGTACAAAGCCATTAGTGTACGCTGGAAATGTAATTGATAACTTTACGCTTACATTTGAAAATGGACGCATTGTAGACTGTAAAGCTGAAGTTGGAGAAGAAACATTGAAACATTTAATTGAATCAGATGAAGGTGCTCGATTCTTAGGAGAGATTGCATTAGTACCGCACAATTCACCTATTTCGAATACAAATATTTTGTTCTATAACACATTGTTTGATGAAAATGCATCTTGCCATTTAGCAATCGGTAACGCTTATGCCTTCAACTTAGACGGTGGTAAAACAATGTCAAAAGAAGAGCTTGAAGCAAACGGTGCAAACTCTAGTATTACACACGTAGACTTTATGATTGGCTCTGGCGAACTAGATATTGATGGTATTACAGCAGACGATACACATGAACCAATCTTCCGTAAAGGGAATTGGGCGTTTTAATACCCATAAAGAATCGCATCAACGGTTTCGTTGATGCGATTTTTTTTATAGCCCTAATGAAATATATTTAATTTCTACATACTCTTCAATTCCAAAGTGACCACCTTCACGGCCGATACCACTTTCTTTAAATCCACCAAATGGCGCTTGGGCAACCGATGGAAGACCGTCATTTAAACCGATAATTCCGTATTCCAGCGCTTCGCTAATTTGGAATGCTTGACTAATATTTGTTGTAAAGACATACGCTGCTAGGCCGTACGGCGTGTTATTCGCGCGCTCAATTACTTCTTCAGCTGTTTTAAATTTTGCAACAGGTGCAAGCGGCCCAAATGTTTCTTCTGTCATACATAACATATCATCATTCGCTTCGCCGATTACAGTTGGCTGAACAAAGTGACCGTTTAATTCCGCAACCTTTTGGCCTCCGTTCAGTACCTTTCCGCCCTTTTGAATGGCATCTTCAATATGTTCTTGTACTTTTTCAACAGCTGATTGATCAATAAGTGGCCCAACAGTTGTGCCTTCTGCAAAACCGTCACCTACCTGTAACTCTCCGACAGCTTTTTGGAACTTCTCTACGAAGTTTTCATATACATCTTCTTGAACAAACACGCGATTTGTACAAATACACGTTTGGCCAGCATTACGGAATTTCGAACCAATTACCGCTTCAACAGCTTTATCTAAATCCGCATCATTCATTACAATAAATGGTGCATGACCACCTAATTCTAGAGAAACTTTTTTCACTGTTTCTGCAGCACCGCGCATTAATTCTTTGCCAATTTCCGTTGATCCCGTAAAGGATACCTTTCTCACACGTCCATCATTCATCCATGTATCAGCAATTGCTTTCGCGCTTCCTGTTACAATATTTAAAACACCTTTAGGAATATCCGCTTCATGCGCAAGTTCAGCTAATTTTAACGCTGTTAATGGCGTTTGACTTGCTGGTTTCACAACTGCCGTACAACCAGCCGCTAATGCAGGTGCTACTTTTCTTGTAATCATCGCTGCCGGGAAGTTCCACGGCGTAATTGCTGCTATGACACCAACAGGTTGTTTTGTTACAAGGATTCGCTTATTCGGGTGAGAAGCCGGAATCATTTCGCCATATACACGCTTTCCTTCTTCCGCATACCATTCTACAAAACTATTTGCATAATTTACTTCACCAAGCGCTTCTGGAAACGGTTTTCCTTGTTCTTTTGTCATAATAGCAGCGATTTCTTCTTTATGCTCATCAATTAACGTAAACCACTTTTTCAACTTGTTCGCGCGCTCTGCTGCCGTTAACTTCGACCAAGTCTTAAACGCCTCATGCGCCGCATCCACTGCTTGCTTCGCCTCCGTTACTCCGCCCTTCGGAACAGTCGCAAACACCTCTTGCGTAGCAGGATTGTTAATTTCAATTTGCTCATGCAAATGAATCCACTCTCCATTTACGTACATCGCTTTCTTATCTAACATTGCCTTTTTATCCACTTCGTTCTTCCTCCTTTATAGTTACTATGATATACCTTTTTATGTAACCTAAAAAACAAGATGCTCGCAGCCTCGCAAAACACTACATAAACCCGCTCTCGACCACCCCAAAAAAGAAAGGTTTTTTATGTTGGTCTTCTCAAATCGGCTTCATCGACCCTTCTTCCTCTTCAATAAACCTCTTAATTTTCCTCGTCGCCGCAGACTGACTAATCTTTAGCGCCTCTGCTACTCTATAACTTGATCCATGCACTTTATACGCCTTTAAAATAATACTGCGCTCTACATCTTCTAACATTTCATACAAACTTTTCCCCGATTGCTCAATCGTCGACTTTTGCATAGATAATGGTAAATCCTCCATTGTCACAAGCTCATCTGCAGTAATGACAACACGTTCCATTACATTTTCTATTTCGCGGTTGTTTCCTTCCCACGGGTATTCTAAAAATGCATGCAACACATGCGGAGATAATGTCACGCTGCGTCCATACTTCTCATTAAAATGCTGCAAATAATAAGAAACAAGCGGTAAAATGTCTTCCTGCCTCTCACGTAAAGGAGGAATGTAAATAGGAATAACGTTTAGGCGATAATACAAATCCTTTCGAAACGTCCCCTGCTTCACCATCTCTTGCAAATTTCTATTCGTTGCAGCTACAATGCGAACATCTACTTTCTTTAATTCTCTGCCGCCTACTGAGCGAAACGTTTTTTCCTGTAATACTTGTAAAAGCTTTGCTTGAATTTCAAGAGGCATTTCACCAATTTCATCTAAAAAGAGCGTTCCTTTATCGGCCAGTTCTAAAATCCCTTTTTTCCCTTCACGATGCGCGCCTGTAAAAGAACCGCCTGCATATCCGAATAATTCGGACTCAATTAAATTCGTTGGCAATGCTGCACAATTGGTTTCATAAAACATTTCATTTTTCCGATGGCTCAGTTCATGTAAATGGCGTACCAATCGACTTTTTCCAACTCCGGTCTCTCCTAAAACAAGAACTGTACTATCGACTACAGATACCTTTTTTATTGTTCCAACTATTCTCTCCATAGCCGCACTTTTAAAAATAAGTCCTTCATGTTCATATGTTTCTCGTAATTCTTTTTTATACGTTTTTAATTGATCAGTCATCGCCTCTACCTGTTGACGCAATTGATAAAGCTCTGTTAAATCACGTGAGTAGCTAATGACCCTTCGTAAATTGCCCTGATCATCAAAAACTGGTCGCGTTCGAACATGTAAATACTCTCCCGATTTTGTCGTTTGCACAATTTCCACCGGCTTCTGTTTTTCAATCACTTCAAGAGTTGCTGACGGATAAAAAATCCCGTCCTTTTGCAGCTCTTTTACACTCTTACCAATTAATTGTTCCGCCGGTAACTGGTAATGTCTTTCACACATGCTGTTTACACGAACGACAATCCCTTTCTCATCAGTTACAAAAATTTCATCAAAAGCGTATTCAAATACATCTTTCAAATCCATAAACGCTCGTTCCTTTTCCGCCACCATCCCAGTCACTCCCTGAGGTTTAAATATTTTAAAAGTTTCATAACCCTGTCTCAAAACACCGCAGGGTTTACCTTTTAATAGGCATAATATGCAAACACGTCCAATTTATATAATGCTTTCTTATCATTATATAACAGGGAGCATAGGAACAGTGGCAAACAAGTTTTTAAATCGCAATTTAAACAGCTTCAAGTGTGGCCTCGCAGAACACTACATAACCCTCACTCGCTTCATCCTTATGTTTTAAACATGGCATGCGGCAGAAACAAGCCATGACCGCTACTACGCGCGGCCAGACCCTCTCGCCCACCTAAAAGAAAGAGGTTTTTACACGTGTGCTTTATCTACTTTCCCATAACAAGACTGAAGCGACTCCTCTAAAATCATAAGCCCTTCTTCAAGCTGCTCATCCGTAATCACAAGCGGCATTAAAACGCGCACGACATTTCCATACGCACCTGCCGTCAATAGCAGCAAACCTCTCTTATTTGTTTCTGCAATAAGATTAGTAGCTAGTTCTTTATTCGGTTCTTTCGTCATTTTGTCTTTCACTAATTCAAAGGCACACATCGCCCCTAGTCCGCGAACATCACCAATGCATTCATATTTTTCAGCCATTTGCTGAAAACGATCCATCACTACTTTTCCAATATGCACAGCTCTTTCATTTAAATTTTCTTTCTCCATTACTTCAAGAACCGCTAATGCAGCACTGCATCCTAATGGACTGCCAGCATACGTTCCGCCTAGTTCACCTGGCGCAGCCTCATTCATTACTTCTTTTCGGCCAATTACACCGCTAATTGGTACACCCGCCCCTAGCGATTTCGATACCGTAATTAAATCCGGTACGACATCGTAATGGTCAATCGCAAAATATTTACCCGTACGGCCAAATCCTGTTTGAATTTCATCAGCAACGAACAAAATACCATTTTCAGCACATAAACGGTGTACTTCTTTTACAAACTTTTTACCAGGAACGATAAAACCGCCTTCTCCTTGTACAGGCTCCATCACAACAGCAGCAATACTTTCTGGTGCAACTTCTGTGATTAAGAAGTTTTTAAATTCTTCAATAATGAAATCTTCATATTGTTCTTCTGTTAATCCAGCTGGACGGCGATATTCGTAAGGGAATGGCGCTTTATAAACTTCTGGTGCAAATGGACCAAATCCATTTTTATATGGCTTTACTTTACTTGTCATTGTCATCGTCATTAATGTGCGGCCGTGAAATCCTTTTGTAAAGGCAATAATCCCTGTTCGTTTCGTATACTTACGAGCAATTTTCACTGCATTTTCAACCGCTTCAGCCCCGCTATTTAAAAACAAAACTTGCTTATCAAAGTTACCCGGTGCGAGCGTAGCTAGCTTTTCTGCCAATTCAATATACGACTCATACATCATTACGTTAAAACCTGTATGGATATATTGATCGATTTGCTTATGAAGAGCTTCTGTAACGGCCGGGTGACAATGTCCGACGTTAATTGTACCGATTGCCCCCGCAAAGTCGATAAATTGATTTCCATCTACATCTGTCACAAGTGCCCCTTGAGCCGATTGAACAAATGTTTGAATGCCATTACTTACTCCTCTTGGGACAATATTTTGACGGCGTTCAAATAATGAAGCTGCTTTTGAACCCGGAATATTTTGATTTACTTTCGCAAAATTTGTTTTCATAATATCTTCCACCTCTTTTAGTCATTTGCTTTTTATAATGCAAGATGTGTGCCAACTTATAAATGTACGATTCTCTTATGTTTTCGTACGTTTTGACACAAAAATAAGTCATTAAAGACTTATTTCAAGTCTTTAATGACTTACCAAAAAGATTTCTATCTATATGTGGTACCGTTACACGCCCATCAGGCTAAGTTTTTAAACTACTAATATTTTAAGATTGAACTACCCCCACCTCAAGATTGAGAGAGAATCGTTGTCCAGCTCTAGCGGCTAGAATCTCCGGTCGTTTCGCCCCCTCGGACGAGGCAAAAAGCGCCTCTCCGTCTTGGGCTCCAACGTCCTGCGATTCTGAGCGAGCCGCTTCCGCTTTTCTAAGGAAGATAGCTGGGGAATAACTGCCCGTAAAAGCCGATTGGTTCAACTAATAATCAGTAGGGGATGAAGAACCCCCCCTACTGATTAAAGTTTCACTTTATCCTAAAACCCTATTGTTCTCTTCCTTTATGGGACCAAATCACAACAGGTATGAGAATTAAAGATAAAAACCCTCCGCTCAAAGCTAATGTAGCATAACTTGTATTCGCTACTATTATTCCTGAAAGAGCACCGCCAGAAGCCCCTGCTAGTGCAATAAAAACATCGAGTGTTCCTTGCGTTTTTGCACGTGTTGAAGGATCCGTAGAATCAACGATTAGAGCTGTACCACTGATTAAACCAAAATTCCAGCCCAATCCAAGTAAAGAAAGAGCAAGTACTAATAGAACCATTGAATCCATCGGCGCGAATGCTGCTAATAAACCAGCAAATAACAATGTAGTACCAGCAGCTATGCTCATGACTGTTCGACCTATTTTATCTACAAGAACACCTGTGACAAGTGAGGGGAAATACATAGAACCTACATGAAACGCAATCACAATTCCGATTTCAGTTAAACCATGACCATGATGTTTCATATGAACCGGTGTCATAGTCATAATTGCAACCATTACAATTTGCGTAAGAACCATAATTGTGGCACCGACCGCAAGACCTCTTTTATTTACTGCTTTATCAACGGGATTTGAATCATTTTCATACTCAAATTCCTTTTTATAAGCTAATATCTTTTTGGAAATATCTAATGGATCTGGGCGAAGCATAATAAACAGTACAATACCTGCTAAGATAAATGCTGTAGCTGATAAAATGAATGGACCTGCAAGTGCTGGAACTCCAATAAAAAGAGCAAAATCTCCCATAATATTCACTAAATTTGGCCCTGCAACAGCCCCAAATGTTGTCATAACCATCGTAACACTAATAGCAGTTGCTCGTTGTTTTTTATTCGCTAAGTCAGTCCCAGCATAACGAGCTTGTAAATTTGTTGCTGTACCTGAACCATAAATCAATAGAGAAGCAAATAATAGAATTATATTATTCATCATGGCTGCAATCACAACTCCAATTGCACCGAGTCCGCCGACAATAAAACCGGTTGCGAGACCTGTCCGACGTCCATAACGTTGAGAAAGTCTTCCTACAATTAAAGCTGCGCATGCTGAACCTAAAGTATATAAAGCTGCTGGAACTCCTGCATAGGCATCAGTTCCAAGCATTTGTTGTGCTAACAGGGCACCTACAGTAATTCCCGCCGCTAAACCAGCCCCGCCGAAAATCTGTGATAGGCTCACAACGAATAACACTCTTCTATATAATTTTTTTAGCTTTTCTGGAGAAGTTATGTAACTCTCGATTGAATCTTGTGCTTTATCGAACATTTATGAACACCTTCTTTACATCTTGCTGATTAAAACGTAACAGCTTTATCAGCTAGTTCGTAAATAACGTAATTTCCAACCGCTTTGGGCTAGATAAACTTTTTCCTACTCTTGCAAACTCTTGATATTATAAATCTTTTAAACTTCGTTCATTAAGCATGTAAAATCCCCCGAACTATTCAATTAATTAATTGAATAGTTTGAGTGTAATCCTACATATAAATCTTTGTCAATTCATCCGTTTTCATAACTACTCAGCTACCTCCAGATTTTAATGATTTGATATTTCAATTTTTAAGTTCACCTCCGCAAATATTCATTAACGCTGGGAATAAAGAAAACTGGAAGTGAAATGTATGAACCGAAAAATAATTTTAGATGGTTATGGAAAAACTTGAGCAATTACATACAAAAACGCCATCCTTTCCTATAATTCTATAGAAAGAATGGCGTTTTTCTTCATTTGATTATGAATAACATCCACGGTGATACATCACTACTATTTTCTTTTATTAATCATCATCTCTAGCATGATCTTATCCATATTCGGTGAACCTTCATTTCCTAATCGGCAAAAGTTCTCGATTGTTTTATCAACATCTGTTTCGATAAATCCATCTGTAGCAGAGATACACATTCCTTGTGAGGCTAACAGTGCAGATTGTACAGCTGCGCTTGAACAAGTTGCTACTTTCATCGCACATCCTGCTTTTGCTCCGTCACAAAGCATCCCTGTTACATTTCCAAGTGTATTTTGGATGGCATACTTTATCTTTTCAATATCTCCGCCTAATAAATACGTAATAGCAGCCGATGCACTTGCACCAGCAACTGTTACACCGCAAAGTGCAGACAAACGCCCAAATTGATTTTTAATGTAAATCGCTAATAAATGGCTTAACGTAACAGCACGAATTAACTCTTCTTCAGAAGCATTCAATTTCTCACC